>Ga0315288_10002894_pt1 | contig 21948 bp, 19 predicted proteins | sample YL17G11_20_MG_FD_203454 | JGI IMG/M metagenome (GOLD analysis project Ga0315288, IMG submission 203454) | Sediment microbial communities from Yellowstone Lake, YNP, Wyoming, USA - YL17G11_20 | ecosystem: Environmental > Aquatic > Freshwater > Lake > Sediment | place: USA: Wyoming | collected...
CGACCTCTATACAGCAGAGCACTGTCCAGAAGTCAACGGGGTGCGTTGCACAGGTTAGCGTTACGTCATCGCGCGAGCCCTCACTTCTCGGCGTGCGACGCCGCATGCTTCTGCGAGCTAACGCGCCTGCGGCGGGCCGGCCAGCAGCCGGTCCGCTGGGCTTTGCACGCCGTGCCCGCCGCGATTGAGCACGTGCGTGTAAATCATCCCTCGATACGCTCCGCTACTCGGGACGTACGGCGTAGTCACGTCGCGACGCCTCAAGAGTTCCTGCACCGTGCGAATTGCTTCGATACGTTGCCACTCAGGACGCACGCGTTATTGGACCAGATCCGTGGCGAAGTCAGTTTCCACCTGCCGCCACGCCCGCTTCATCGAATAGACGGACGCTGTCGGCCTCGACCTGCACGTTGACTCCCTGCCCTTTGGCAAGCTCGTGCATGCCCGCAAGGCGAACGATCAGACGAATCGCAGCTGCAGCCGGCGCGTCGCCGACGCACACGTGTGCGAGCGTTTCGTGGCCCAGGTACTCCACGTGCTCGATTGTCACCCGGATGGCACCGCAGGCGGCAGACTCGGACGCGAGCCGAAACGCTTCAGGTCGAATGCCGGCGGTCAGCGATGTCCCCGGTTTCAATCGGGACGAAATCGGTACGGCCTGATCGCCGACGGCCATGCATGTGCGGCCGCGCTGGTCGACGACCACCCGGGCGGAAAACAGGTTCATCGGCGGGTTGCCGATGAAGCCGGCGACGAAGACGTTGGCAGGACGGTCGTAGAGATCGCGGGGCGACGCCACCTGCTGCAAGCGGCCCTGGTGCAGCACGGCGACGCGCTGCCCAAGCGTCATCGCCTCTACTTGGTCGTGGGTCACGTAAATCATCGTGGTGCCGGTGCGGCGTTGCAGCTCGCTGATCTCGGCGCGCACCTGCACGCGGAGCTTGGCGTCGAGATTCGACAGCGGCTCATCGAGCAGGAAGACGGTGGGCTCTCGGACGAGGGCCCGGCCCATGGCCACGCGCTGGCGTTGCCCGCCCGAAAGCTGCCGCGGGAGGCGGTTCAGCAGCTGGCTGATATCGAGCAGTCCGGCGGCCCACTCGACACGGCGGCGCCGCTCGTCGCGCGGCAGCTTGCGCATCTTCAATGGGAACTCGAGGTTGCCGCGGACCGTCATGAACGGATACAGGGCGTAATCCTGAAACACCATGGCGACGTTGCGCTCCTGCGGCGCTAGGTCGTTCACCACGCGCCCGCTGATCCGCAGCGTGCCGCTCGTCACCTGATCGAGCCCGGCAAGCAGGCGCAGCAGAGTCGATTTGCCGCAGCCCGACGGGCCGACGAACACCATGAGCTCACCGTCCGCAATCTGCAGCGTGCAATCGACAATGGCACGCGTCCCATCGGGAAAGGTCTTGTCAATGTGGTCGAAGTCGACGCTGGCCATCAGGAGCGTCTTCCCTCTCCCGGACGGGAGAATGCTCTCATTTTCTCACCTTACTTTCTTCCTCCCGTCGCGATACCACCGCGGCGCCTCCTCCAACGCCTGCTGAATCACCTGCAGCACCGCATGGATATCCTTCATCACATCGTTGTTCCAGAAGCGGAGGACTCGGTAGCCTTCGCCTGGGAGAAAAGCAGTCCGCTGCTCATCGGCGGTTATATCCGTTGCATGCTGACCGCCATCGATCTCGATGACGAGACCTCGCTCCATGCAGCAGAAGTCGGCGACAAATGGGCCGATGGGCTGCTGCCGGCGAAACTTTGCGCCAACGAGGGTCCGGTCACGCAGGCGGGTCCACAGGATGCGCTTTGCATCCGTCTGATTGGCGCGGAGATCACGCGCCCGGTCTCGAAGCAGACGCGGCGGGGCTTTCATGCGAGCTTCAGATCAGCGGCGAGAAGAGGGCAATTTTATCCCCCTCACCCTGACCCTCTCCCATCCGGGAGAGGGGACCACCGGGGCCACGCTCCCTATCTCAATCGAAGAAGTCTTCATCGGCGATCATCGGGAGCACCTTTTGCACGATGGCATCGGACGCGAAACGCTTCTGCATACTCCCGCCATCCAGGTAATTGGCCAGCGCAATGAACAGCATAGCCTGGTCGAGGGCCAAGTACTTGTAAGCGACCGTTCCGGAGCGCGGCTCGACAGCATCGTAGAAACCATACTCCCCGTAAATACCATAGTGGTCCGCGAGCGCACGCAGGTTGGCCATCGCTGCTTCCGGCGTCACGCTCAGCGCCAGTGCCGCGGCATACGGCGCAACCGCCCCAGCCTCATAGCCGCGAGAGCCGAGCACGCGCACGCCATACTCGGAGTAGCCGTCACCGACGGGCGTAGCGCTCGAGGAGATGCCCCAGACCGGATAGCCGAGCACCTCGGCGGCGTAACGCTGTTGCACGAGCGCGTGCGCCTGGTCGTTGACGCCGAGACTTTTCGGCGCGTAGCGCATCTCGTCGAGCAGCAACGGCGGCATCAGCGCTTCGAACATGCTCCCGCCCCACGACGGCACGTAACGCACTCCGCTCCATTCGAAGTATCCGGCCGACACCTCGTGCGCACGAACTGTTTTCACCCGGACGCCTTGGGGCGTCTCCGGTTGCCATCGGCACGCGGCGGGGAAGGTCCGCAGCATTTCAAACCACGGGTCCTCCGGCATGTCACCCTTGCCGATGGCGATTAAGGTGCCCAGTCGCGCCTCGCTGTAGAGCATGCCGTAGTCGAAGGGCGAGCGCTCCCCCGGCTTGATGTAGTAGCCGTGCGAGATCCGTCGTGTCCACCGGTCGTAAAAGAAACCGTAATCCGTTTGCGCGACCAGCTTGGTGCACGGCTCATAGAGCTCGGGAAAGCTCGTGCGCACGACAATGAGCCCGGCCGTCAACCACGATGAATCGACAAAGGAGATGAAGTTGCTCGTCCGTTCCAAGGAGGTCGTATCGTAGAAGTTGAAGAAGAACCCGCGGTAAGTTTCCAACTGTTCCAGTGTGCCGAGGATGCGGCGGACCTCGGCGCTCGCCGCATCTCGTGAAATGAAGCCCAAGTCGTGCGCGGCCACTATGGCGATCAGGTGCAAGCCAATGTCGCTGCCGCTGGTGTAATCGCCGACGCGCGCATCGGCGGCCGGGGAAGCGCCGCTGAAGCGGACATTATCCACCGGTAAGCCGTTCTCACGATCCGTGAGCGCGCTCAGTCCGCGCCACGTGTCTTTGGCGACGCGCCAGGCAAAATCGGCATCGGCACCCGGCAGGGAGCGCACGGGCACCAGCAGCCGCTCGGGCAGAGCGACGAGACGCGCACGGACGTACGGCCTGGCTGCCTCTTCGCCGCCGAGGGCGCGCTCCCAGTCCTGCTTCTTGGGTGCACGCACGACCTCGAGCGCGCCCTTTGGCAGCTGCGGATGGCGCAGTGCCTCTTCGCTGATCGTGCAGACGTCCTTGCCCGCGCGTCTCAGGATCGAACATGACGGTGACGCAAGCACGAGGAGAATGCAAAAGGCTAGGATCGGGGCGCGTAACATGATCACACGCGGCAATTCATGCACGCACTGCTTTCCAGCACCGTCCACTCCACCCAATCGGCAATACGCGGCCTGCCACCCTGACGCCATGACAGCGCGGGCCGCTGCATCTCTCCGATCGCACAGACCCGGTGCACACCGCAGCCGGCGAGCATGAGTGAGATTTCCTGCACGCGCGCCGCCTGCACGGCAAGCCCCGCGGCCTCGAGCAGCTGTCGGTGCGGAGCCAGCGCAGCTGCCAATTCAGCGAGTTCACGCACAACCTTGAGCCGAATGCAGCGGTTCAAGCACGTGGGAGCAAAGTCCGCGTCTTCCTCGATGCTGATGCTCCAATCGGTGGAGCCGGAACTGGCCAGCGCCGTCCGTGCCGGATGCCACTCGGCTTGCTGGCGGAAACGCAAGACCTCGGCTCGCTCCTCGAAACCCAGTCGCCGCGGCGGCAACCGGACGGCATAGTCAGCCAGGGCTCGTGCGAGCGCCGCCGCAAACTCGTGTGCGGTCAGCGCGCCGCCGGATTCAAGGTAGCAGAGCTGCGGTGAGAGGCATCCTTGCTGGTCCCACAAACACACATCGTACGCCAGCCGGCGTGCGACATCCTGCGCCGATTCGCCGTCGCGTAGACACTCCTTGCCGACGGCGGCGAGGCTTACCTTGTGTCCATGCCCGATGAACCGTCGCGGCGCACGTGACGCCAGCGCGGCAATCGCTGCATCAGAGCCGGACGCCACGACGAGATCGGCAGCGCCCAACGCCGCCGTCTCGATCGCCTGATCGCCGCCACGCCAGTAGGTCACCAGCACGCAGCGCGCCAACTCTGCATCGACCTCATTGATGGACTCGGCCAGCAAAGCCGCGAACATCGGATCGCCGGCCGCGGACTTGACCAGCACGGCCGACTTGAGCACCAGCGATAGCAGGACGGGCAGCGCGACCAGTCCCGGAATATTTCCCGACATCACGTGCAGAATCAGCGGCGCTCCCGCGGCGTAGCTTCCGGCGCAGAAACCATCGAGCACCCGGTGATCGCCGAGTTCCGCATCCAGCACTGCGCGGATGCTCTCCGCGCGCAACCCGTCCAACAACAGCGGCAGTCCGTGGCGCACCATCTCGGTGGAAAAGCCGGTGATGAGAGGCAGGACCGCCTCCGCCTGCTGGCGCCGCCTCGAATGTGGATGCAGCCAGTTGGCAATCACCCGGTCGACGCTCACCAGCACATCGCCCACATCTCTGTGCCGCAATTGCCGCAGCGCCCTCTCCCGGGCGCGCTCCATCGCCTCACAGAGCTGCGCGGGTCGCAGGTCAGGCACTTCGATTTCCACCGCCCCGTAGTGCAGAAGATCGTGTTTTGCAGCTTCAATGCCAGGTAAACGGTAACCGCAAACCCGCACGTGCGAGCCCTCCTTTGGCACAGACGTGAGCGCGGTAGCTGAACCCTGCGCTGCAATCAAGAGTCCGGTGGTCCCAATCTGTCCGGGACACGGCACTAAGCGATTGCAATTGAGCTCTGGGTACGCTAGCAAACCAATTCGAACCACCGGAACCCAATCCATGAAGACGCCGGACGTGATGTACATGCACCTGCCGTTCAGTGTTGGCGAACGGGACGCCCCGGCGTCTTCGGGGGAGCCCCTTGCCGCGCGCGACCTCGATTGATGCCCTGCGCGCCCACATCGACCGGATTGATGAGAAGCTGCTCGCGCTGCTGAACCGCCGCGCCCGGCTGGCGGTCGCTATCGGTGAACGCAAGCGGCGCACGCAGCACACCGTCTACACGCCGGACCGCGAGAAGCGGATCATACAGCGGCTGCTGACGGTCAACCGCGGCCCGTTGAAAGCCGACAACATCCGCCCGATCTTCCGCGAGATCATGTCGGCCTGCCTGTCGCTGGAGAAGCCGCTAAGGGTCGCCTGTCTCGGCCCGCTTGGGACCTTTTCGCACCAGGCCGTGCGGGCGCAGTTCGGCTCGGCCAGCACGGTCGCTCCGGTCGATTCCATCGATGCGGTGTTTGATGAGGTCGAGCACCGGCACGCCGATTATGGCGTGGTGCCGGTAGAGAACTCGACCGAAGGCAAGGTGGCGGCGACGCTCGACCGCTTCGTCACGTCGCCCCTGATCATCAAGGCGGAGGTGCTGCTGCGCGTCGAGCAGTGCCTGATGTCGCGCAGCGGCCGGGGCGCGGACGTGCGCCGGGTCGTCTCGCATCCGCAATCTCTCGCACAGTGCCGCCAATGGCTGGCGCAACAGCTGCCCAGAGCGCCGCAGATCGAGGCGGCCAGCAACGCCCAGGCGGCAGAGGCCGCGCGCCGGGACCCACACGTTGCCGCCATCGCCGGCCGCATCGCGGCGGAGCAGTACGGACTCAAGATCATTGCGGCGAGCATTCAGGACCTGGTGCACAACTGCACCCGCTTTCTGGTCATTTCACCGGACGGTATCGGAGAACCGAGCGGCGACGACAAGACCTCGCTGCTGCTGTCGCTGCGGCATCAGGCGGGCGCTTTGCACCGCGTGCTGAAGCCGCTTGCCGATAACGGAGTGAGCATTTCCACCATCGAATCGCGACCGCTGAAGGAACGCGCCTGGGAGTACCTCTTCTTCCTTGACCTGGTTGGGCACGTGCAGGAACCACGCCTGGTAAAGGCCTTGGCGGCCGTGCGCGAAAGATGTCTGTTGCTGAAGGTGCTCGGATCCTATCCGTCGGCCCCGGGGCCGGTGTGAACGCTATGACCATCGACATCAAATGTCAGATCCCAGAATGGATCCGGTCGCTGGCGCCGTATCCGCCCGGCAAGCCCATCGAAGAGTTGGAGCGCGAGTACGGCATCTTCGGCTCGATCAAGCTGGCATCGAACGAGAATCCGCTCGGCCCCTCGCCGAAGGCGCTGGCGGCGATCCAAGAGGCGCTCGGCGATCTGAACCGCTATCCCGACGGCAGTTGTTTTTACCTGAAGCGGGCGGTGGCCAAGAAGCTCGGCATCTCCCCGGATGCACTCATCTTCGGCAACGGATCGAACGAGATCATCGAGCTCGCCGTGCGCACCTTCATGCAGCGCGGCGAGGAAGCGGTGATGGCAGATCAAGCCTTCGTCATCTATCGCCTGGTCGTGCAGGCAGCCGGCGGCATCAGCCGGCTCGTGCCGCTGCGCAACTACACCCACGACCTCGAAGCCATCGCGGAGGCGGTCACACCGGCGACGCGGCTCGTCTTCTTGGCGAACCCGAACAATCCGACCGGAACGATCTTTTTCCGGCGCGAGTGGGAGGAGTTCCTGAGCGCATTGCCGCCGCAGGTTATTGTGGTGATGGACGAGGCGTATTTCGAGTTTGTCGAGGATCCCGAGTACCCCGACTCGCTGTCAGCGCACGGGCCCGACCGCTTGCTCATCACGCTGCGAACATTTTCCAAGATTTACGGCCTCGCGGGTTTGCGCATCGGTTTCGGCGTGGCCCATCCGGAGCTGGTCGAGGTCATGAATCGCGTCCGCCAGCCGTTCAACGTTGGGAACCTCGCCCAGGTAGCGGCCGTGGCAGCACTCGAGGACGATGAACACGTGCAACGTACCAAGCGCTGCAATCGTGAGGGCATGGCTTTTCTGCGCCAGGGGTGCGATCGCCTGGGGCTGGAGTACGTCCCGAGCTGGGCCAATTTCTTGATGGTACGCGTTGGCAACGGAAATCGGGTTTATGAAGCCCTGTTGCGCCAAGGGGTGATCGTACGGCCCATGGGCGTGTACAATTTTCCCGAACACGTGCGTGTCACGGTGGGTACGCCGGTGGAGAACGTGCGCTTCATCGGGGCGCTCGAGGAGATTTTGCGCGCAGGAGTGGTGAGTGCCGCGGCTTTTTGAGCGCGTGACTATCGCCGGCGTGGGGCTGATCGGCGGCTCGCTTGCGCTGGCGGCCCGCGCTGCGGGACTGATCGGCGAGGTCGTCGGCTACGGCCGCACTGAAGACAACCTGCAGGTGGCGCGACGCCGCGGCATCGTGGACCGCTACAGCCAAGACATCGTGGAAGCCGCGCGCGACACGGATCTACTGTTGCTCGCTGTCCCGGTCAACGTCATGGCTGCTCTCGTACACGCCTGTGCGCCGGTCCTGCGGGCGGGCGCGGTGGTCAGCGACGTCGGCAGCGTAAAAGCGCGCGTCGTCCAAGAGGTCGAAGCCGTGCTGCCAGCGGCAGTGTCGTTCGTCGGCGCGCACCCCATCGCCGGTTCAGAACGTTCCGGCGCGGCAGCGGCATTTGCGGAATTGTTCCAGGGCAGCCGGTGCATCATCACCCGCGGGCGCTGCGCCGAACCGTCGGCAGTGGCCAAGATCCGCGCCTTGTGGGAAGGCGTCGGCATGCGGGTCGATGAAATGGACCCGGCGCAACACGATCAGATGTTGGCGTGGGTCAGTCATCTGCCGCACGCCGTGGCTTTCAGCGCCGTGAACGCCGTACTGGATACGGACCCGGCGCTGCAGCAGTTTGCCGGGCCCAGCTTCCGTGACCTTACCCGTGTCGCGGCCAGCTCCGTCGAGATGTGGTCCGACATCTTTCTGGCCAACGCCGCCCAGATGGACACGGCCATCGTGAAGTTCGCCGCCGTCCTCGAAGCACTGCGGCGTGCCATCACCAGCGGCGATGCCACGGAACTGAAGCGGCAGTTGGAACGCGCCCGCACGGCGCGGCAGCAGTGGAGCAGGCCAAGCCGATGAGCGAGGCGGTCTACAACATCACCCCTCTGGCGCGGCCGCCGGAGTGCGAGGTGCGGGTACCCGGCTCGAAGAGTATCACCAACCGTGCTCTGCTGGTCGCAGCGCTGGCGCAGGGCGAGTCCACGCTCGATGGCGTGCTGTTCAGCGATGACACCCATTACATGGCCGAGGGGTGGCGGCGGCTCGGCATCACGGTGCGGGAAGACACCAACGCCGAGCGCTTCATTGTCACCGGCGGCGGCGGCGCCATTCCCGCGCAAGGTGCCGATCTGTACGTCGGCAACGCCGGCACAGCGATGCGGTTTCTCGTTGCGGCGCTGTGTCTCGGGCACGGTCGGTTCCGCATCGACGGCTCCGCCCGGATGCAGCAGCGGCCAATCCAAGAGCTGCTAGATGCGCTGGCAGAGTTGGGCGGGCAGGCGCGCAGCGCTGCCGGGAACGGCTTTCCGCCGGTGGTCGTCGAGGCCGAGGGCTTGCTTGGGGGGCATGCCCGCGTCGCTGCCGCCAAGAGCAGTCAGTTTCTATCGGCTCTGCTGATGGTGGCGCCGTACGCGCACCGGCGCACTGAGCTGGAGGTGGTCGGTCCCTTGGTGGCGCCGCCGTACGTCGATATGACGATCGGGGTGATGGGCGGCTTCGGCGTGACCGTGGTACGCGACGACTACCGGCGCTTCACCATCGAACCGCAGGCATACGCGGCACGTCCGTATCGAATCGAGCCGGATGCTTCGAGCGCGCATTACTTCCTTGCTGCGGCTGCGCTGTGCGGTGGGCGGGTACGCGTCGAGGGGCTCGGCTACGCCTCGCTGCAAGGCGACGTACGCTTCGTCGATGTGCTCGAGCAGATGGGGGCGGTGGTGGTGCGCGGCGACCATTTTTTGGAGGTTCGCGGCGGGGCGCAGTTGGACGGTATAGCAGTCGACATGAATTCCATTTCGGATACCGTGCCGACGTTGGCGGCCCTGGCCCCGTTTGCGCGCCGGCCGGTGACGATACGCAACGTGGCACACGTCAGACTGCAGGAGAGTGATCGGTTGCACGCCGTGGCGACGGAGCTGCAGCGCCTCGGTGTGCCCGTGCACGAGCGCGAAGACGGGCTGTGTATCGAGCCGTCCGCGATTCGGCCGGCAGTGGTGGAAACGTACGACGATCACCGCCTGGCGATGAGCTTCGCGCTGATTGGTTTGCGCGTGCCGGGGATCGGCATCCGTGATCCGGAGTGCGTACGGAAGACTTTCCCGGAGTACTTTGCGCGACTGGAGGCGTTGCGCCGGTGACGTCGATGGTTATTGCGATCGATGGGCCGGCGGGAGCGGGCAAGAGCACCGTCAGCCAGCGGTTGGCGAAAGCGCTTGGATATCGCTACATTGACACGGGCGCGATGTACCGCGTGATCGGCGTGTTAGTCGCCGAACGCGGTATCGACCTGGCCGACAGCGCCAGGCTCGCGACACTGTGTGACGGTAGCCATATCGAGTTCACCGAAGTCGACGGCGGTGTGCGCACGTGCGCCGACGGTCGTGACCTGTCCGCGGCGATCCGCACCCCGGTCGCGGCGCAGTTGGCGTCGAAAGTGTCGGCGGTGCCGGCAGTGCGCGAGCGGCTGGTGGCACAGCAACGCGCCATGGGAGCCGCGGGCGGCGTGGTAATGGAAGGGCGCGACATCGGCACGGTGGTGTTTCCGGACGCGGCGGTCAAGGTATTCCTCAACGCGTCCGCAGGCGAGCGTGCGCGGCGCCGGGCGCGCGAGATGCACGGCACGGCTACGGCGGCGGACATCGCAGAGATGGAGAAGGGAATTGCAGAACGCGATGCACGCGACCGAACCCGCGCGCATTCGCCGCTGCGGCCTGCCGATGACGCGGTGGTGGTGGATACCACGGACAAGAGTATCGAGGAGGTGGTGGCTTTCCTCCGCGCGCTGATCGCGACGCGGTCCGCAGCGCTTGCAAGCCACAAGTAGCGGCGATATGAGAAGCTAGTCCCCAGGGGGTACATTTCGAATGGATCAACAGAGAAACGCAGCCGCAGCCGGCGGCGAAAGCGATTTTGGCGCGCTCTTCGAAGAAAGCATGAGAGCCGTCCGCCCCGGTGAGATCGTTCGCGGTCGCGTCGTGCTCGTCTCGCGTGATTTCGTCACCGTCGACATTGGATTCAAGTCAGAGGGCCAAATCCCGGTTCAGGAGTTCCTCGACCGGAGCGGCAATGTGGATGTGCGGCCCGGCGACGAGATCGACGTGTACTTCGACGGCACCGACACCGAACACGGTGGCGTCGTGCTGTCGCGCGCCAAAGCAGAACAGCTGAAGGTGTGGCGCGAGATCGAAGAGGCCTTCCAACGCGACGGCGCGGTCGAAGGGACCATCACCGGCAAGGTCAAGGGCGGTCTCAAGGTTGATGTCGGCGTGCCGGCGTTCCTGCCCGGTTCACATGCCGACCTGCGCCCGGTCCGTAATCTCGACCGTTTCATCGGGCAGCGTGGCCGTTTCGCGGTGCTGAAATTCAACCGCGCACGCGGCAACGTCGTCGTGTCCCGACGCGCCGTACTCGAGCGCGAACGCGAGCAGCTGAAGGAAGAGACCCTCAAAGTCCTCGAAGAAGGCGTGATCCTCGAAGGCATAGTCAAGAACATCACCGACTACGGGGCATTCGTCGACCTCGGCGGGCTGGACGGGCTGCTGCACGTGACGGATATGTCCTGGGGCCGCCTCTCCCGGCCGTCCGACGTCGTGCAGGCCGGCGAGCGCGTCAAGGTCGTCGTGCTGAAATACGATCCGGAACGCGGGCGGGTGTCGCTGGGCATGAAGCAGATCATGCCCGACCCGTGGGCGACGGTCGCCGAGCGCTTCCCGGTCGGCACACGCGCGCACGGCAAAGTCGTGAGCCTCGCCGACTACGGCGCCTTCGTGGAGCTTGAGCCGGGCATCGAGGGGTTGGTGCACATCTCGGAAATGTCGTGGACCAAACGCGTCACGCATCCCTCTAAAATCGTCGAACCGGATCAGGAGGTCGATGTCATCGTGCTGGACGTCGATCCGGCCAACCGCCGCGTCTCGTTAGGGCTCAAGCAGGCAGCGCCCAATCCTTGGGAGATGGTCCGCATCAATCATCCGGTTGGCAGCCGTATCAAGGGCACGGTCAAACACATCACCGACTTCGGTCTGTTCGTCGGCGTCGATGAAGGGATCGACGGGTTGGTGCACATCTCCGACCTGCACTGGACCCGCAAGATCAAGCATCCCTCCGAGCTGTACAAGAAGGGTGACCCCGTCGAGGCGGTCGTGCTCGGCATCGATGTCGAGAACGAGCGCATCGCGTTGGGGGTCAAGCAGCTGAACGAGGATCCGTGGGCCGTCATTGCTCACCGCTGCCCGGTCGGCAGCCGCGCCAAAGGCAAGGTGACCACGGTCACCGACTTCGGCATCTTCGTCGAGATCGAGGAAGGCATCGAAGGGTTGATCCATGTGTCGCAGCTCAGCGGCGAGCGGGTAGACAAGCCGCAGGCGCTCTTCCAGCCTGGACAAGAGGTCGAAGCCGAAGTCACCCATGTCGACCCGAAAGAACGGCGGATCGGATTGAGCATCAAAGCGTTGCGCCGCACAGAAGAGCGGGAGGAGATGGAATCTTATCTGCAGCGCGAGCGCGAGGGGGCGCGGTTCTCGTTCGAGGACATTCTCAACGAAGAGCTGCGCTTGGATCGCGAGGACAACGAAGCGAGCGGGGCAAAACAGGGAGCATCAAAGATCAAGGGGGGGTAAAACGCGCTCATGACCAAACGCGACCTGATCGAGGAACTCGTTCGGCGGTATCCGCGGTATTCCCGTCGCGATAGCGAGGTGATCGTGAACTCCGTGTTTGACAGCGTGGCCAGCACCTTGCGAAGCGGCGGCCGCGTCGAGATTCGAGGGTTTGGCAGCTTCATCGTCAAGCAACGGCAGGGCCGCGAGGGCCGCAACCCGCGCACCGGCCGCCTTGTCACCGTGCCGCCCAAGCGGCTCCCCTTCTTCAAAGTCGGCAAAGAACTCCGGCTGCGGGTCGACGGCAAGTTGGCCGCAAACTCGACAGCCGCTGCCAGCTAGCGCGGCAGAGCCTCGGCGTTCGTTTCACGGCTTGGTGGCGCACCGGAACAGCGGGTTCGTATGCAGGTGCTGTGGGCGCCTTGGCGCATGGCCTACATTACCGGGCCGAAGGATTCGGGGTGCATCTTCTGCGCCGCGGTCCAAGCCGGAGATCTTCGCGGGCAGCTGGTGCTGGCGCAGCAGCCCGCCGTAGTGATGCTCAACAAATTCCCGTACTCCAACGGCCATCTGCTGGTGGCGCCGCGCCGCCACGTGGCGCACCTGAATGAGCTGTCACGTGGCGAGTTTCAGGTGCTCATGGAGATGCTGCAACGCGCCACCGGCGTGCTCGCCGACGCTTTCCGGCCGGAGGGGATAAACGTCGGCATGAATATCGGTGCCGCCGCCGGTGCCGGCGTTGCCGACCACGCGCACTGGCACATCGTGCCGCGCTGGGTCGGTGACACCAGTTTCATGCCGGTGTTTGCCGAGGTGCGCGTGATCCCGGAACATCTCGAGGCCACGTACGACCGCCTCAAGCCCATCTTCGATGCCGCCGGTGGCGATTGAGGGCGTGCGTTGGGATTGCGGTTGCCCCACTGACCGCGTGTCCATATAATCGAGTCGACGCGCATCACTGGTGCGAGGGGCAAAAAGAATGCAGCGCGCAGGCACGCTCGGCGATCTGAAACGCGACGGATACCGCGTCCTGCCGGTGCGCGAAGAGATGCGCCGCAACTTGCTCACCAAGCTGGAACTGCGCGAGCGCATCCTCACCGGGATCATCGGTTTCGACGGCACCGTTCTGCCGGAAATCGAAAACGCGGTGCTGGCTGGGCACCACATGGTGTTCCTGGGTGAACGTGGACAAGCAAAATCCCGCATCATCCGCGGATTGACCTCCCTGCTTGATCCTCGAACCCCGATCGTGCGCGGCTGCCCGATCAATGACAACCCGCTGCAGCCGATCTGCAAAGAGTGCCGTCGCCGTCTCGCCGAACTGGGTGATGAGTTGCCGATCAGCTGGATCACGCCCGAGGTACGTTACGGCGAGAAACTGGCGACGCCGGACGTTTCCATCGCCGACCTGATCGGCGAGATCGATCCGATCAAAGTCGCCGAAGGCCGCTACCTTGCTGACGAGGAGACGATCCACTACGGCATCATCCCACGCACCAACCGCGGCATCTTCGCCATCAACGAGTTGCCCGACCTGACCGAGAAGGTACAGGTCGGGCTCTTCAACTTGATGGAGGAGAAGGATGTCCAGATCAAGGGCTACAAGATTAGGTTGCCCTTGGATCTCGTCATCGTGGCGAGCGCCAACCCCGAAGACTACACCAGCCGCGGCCGCATCATCACGCCCTTGAAGGACCGCTTCGACGCGCAGATCCGCACACATTATCCGCGCACGCTCCAGGACGAGATTGCCATCATGGAGCAGGAGCTGGCGGCGCTGGACCGTCTTGAGCGTGTGATCGGGATGCCGGACTTCATGAAAGAGATCGTCGCTCAGTTCACCTTCGAAGCGCGGGCCTGCCCAGAGATCAATCAGACCTCGGGGGTGAGCGTCCGCGTGACCATCAACAACTACGAAAGCCTGCTCAGCAACGCCGAGAAGCGCGCCGTGCGCCTGGGCGAGCGCGAGATCGTGCCGCGCATCAGCGACCTGCACGCGGTGGTGGCGTCCACTGCGGGGAAGATCGAGCTGGAGTATGCCGGTGAGGAGAAGAAGAGCGAGGAGCTGATCGAGCGCCTGCTCAATCGCGCCGTGCTCAAAGTCTTCGACCGGCTGCTCAAGGTCGAGGATCTCAAGGAGGTCGTCGAGTATTTCGAGAAGGGATGGGGCGTCGAAGTCTCGGACACCATGCGGGCGGAGGAATACCTCGAAGGCGTCCGTGCCATCGGTGGCCTGCACGCCGGCATTCGGGTGCTCGGCGAGATCGAGAGCCCGGGCTTCATCGCCGCCGCCACCGAGTTCATCCTTGAAGGGTTGCATTTACACCAGAAGCTGAACAAAGACTGCGAGGGCGGCCAGTATACGTATCGGGCATAGGAACCGCCAAACGGCCCTTCGAGACGGCCCCGAAAAGATGGGGCCTCCTCAGGGCGAGCGGAAAATGTCTTTAGAGTCAGATAGAGGGTTCAACCGTTCACCCTGAGGAGCCGCGTCTCTTCGCGGCGTCTCGAAGGGGTCTCTCGCATACGTCATCGGCTCCATGATCACAATCCGTTACACTCAGTGGGATGGCAGCCAGCGCGTGCGGCTGAACGCCGACCAGGTGTTCGACAAGCTTTCCGAGTACCTCTCGTTCACCGACGACGTGCAGGAGGCCCTCGCGTGGCTCATGCGGCAGGGGGCGGAGTGGGAAGGCATGCGGGTCATGGGCCTCGACGACTTCCTCGAAGAAGTCCGCGAGGAACTGCGCCGGCGCTATCGTGAGTTCAATCTCAACAACTCCCTTGACGAAATCGGGCGACGGCTCGAGGAACTGCTCGATCTCGAGCGCGACACGCTCGAGGAGCGACGCGTCACGCGGCCGGCACTGAGGGAGAAGCTCGAATTCCTCGACCGACTGCCGTCACGCCTCTCCGCAGCCATCGAGCGGCTGCAGCAGTACGACTTCGAAGACGCGCAAGCGCGCCAGGAGTTCGAGAATCTGCTCGACGAAATGCAGAATCTGAAGGATCTGGAAGACTTCCGGCGCCGCTACGGCGATCTCTTCCACGGACCCAAGTCGGCGAGCTACGAGGAAGCCTTGAACCTGATGCACGAAGTCGAGCGACTGAAGAGGCTGGAGGAGCAACTGTTGACCGGCGACTGCGAGCGGATCAACGCCGACGAGCTGCGCGCGCTGCTCGGCCACCAAGCGTTACAGGACTTTCGTAATCTGCAGCAAATGATGTTGCTGCTCGTGGAGGCGGGCTACCTGACCCCAAAAGAAGGTCGCGTGCACCTGTCGCCGAAGGGCGTGCGCAAGATCGGGCAATTGGCGTTGCGTGACATCTACCAAGGCTTGTTGCGCGACCGGGCCGGCAGCCATCAGTCGGACCATCGCGGCATTCACGAGGTGCGGCCCGATGTCACTAAAGCGTACCATTATGGCGACCCGTTGAATCTCGATCTGGTCGGCACGCTGAAGAAAACGCTGGCGCGCCGCGCCGGCACGCCGCTGGACTTGCATCCCGAAGATTTCGAGATCTTCGCCGCCGACTACGCCACCAGCACCTCAACGGTGCTGCTGCTCGACATGAGCTGGTCGATGAGTTGGGAGGGGCGCTTCGCCGCGGCGAAGAAGGTCGCCATGGCGATGGAGAGTTTGATCCGGGCGCGCTTCCCGCGCGACTACTTCTCCATCGTCGGCTTCTTCACTCGCGCCGTCGAGCTGAAGCTGAGGGATCTGCCCGAGGCGACCTGGAACATGGGCGATCCCTTCACCAACTTGCAGGACGGGCTGCATCTGGCGTCGGATCTCCTCAGCCGCCACCCCAGCAACAATCAGCACATCATCGTCATCACCGACGGGCAACCGACAGCGTACTTCTCACGCGGCCGGCTCTACTGCGAGTGGCCGCTGTCGTTCGGCGGCGTCAGCATGCGCGCGGCGCAGGAGACCCTGAAAGAGGTCGAGCGCGTGACGCGCAAAGGGATCACCATCAACACCTTTATGCTCGACGACAGCGGCAGCCTGCGCGCCTTCGTCGAACGCATGACCCGTATCAACAAGGGCCGCGCCCTCTACACCCGCCCGGATCATCTCGGCGAGTACCTGCTCGTCGACTACATCAGCAAGAAGCGCAAGAAGGTGTGAGCCGGTCAGTCAGTAAATGACCTGTTCTTCTTGCAGCTTGCGGATCTCCTCGTGCGACATGGCGAGCAGCTCTGCAAACACCGCCTGATTGTGCTCGCCAAGCAACGGCGAGCGGGAGTGAATGCCGGCCGGAGTCTCGGACAGCCGCCAAGGCGGCGCGATCACCCAGTCGTTTCCCAACACGGGGTGGCTAACCTGCATGAAGACCTCTCGTTCCTTCAGGTGTGGGTCTTCGAACAGCGCCTTGTTGCTCAGTGACGGAGTCGCCGCAATCCCGGCCTCCTGCAGCTGGTGCATGGCTTCGTAGTCGCCCTGGTCCTTGGCCCACTCGCCAACGACCTGATCCAGCTCCTCCTGGTTTTTCCAGCGAGCCGCCGCACTGGAAAACCGTTCGTCCTGCGCCAGCTCCGGCCTTCCCATGACGCCGCAGAGCGCGCCCCATTCCTGATCGTTGGCCACCGCAATGCTTATCCAGTTGTCCTCGCCGCGGCAACGGTAGCAATTGTGCGGCGCCATCGTGTCGTGCCGGTTCCCCACTCGCGTCCGTACCCTCCGGTTCATCTGGAAGTCCATCAGCGCGTCAGCGTTGAGGACGGCAATGGCTTCCTGCGATGAGAGGTCGATGTATTGACCCTCCCCGGTCCTTTGCCGGTAGAGGAGAGCCGCCAAGATCGCGAAGGCAGCGGTGGTCGCGCTGCGCAGATCGATGGACCCCGCCAAGACACTCGGCGGCCAGTCGGGATAGCCGGTAATGTACGACAGGCCCGCGGCGCCCGCGAAATTCGGGGCGTACCCCACGTTCTCTCGGTCGGCACCCGTCTGACCACAGGCTGATGACGATAGATAAATGATGTCAGGCTTCACTTCCCTCAATACCGCGTAGCCGAGACCCAGCCTATCAATGACGCCGGGCCGCATGTTCTCGACCACGACGTCGCTCGTGGCGACCAGCCGCTTGGCGATCTCGACCGCTTTGGGTTGACTCAGGTTGAGACAAACGCTGAGCTTGTTCAGGTTCAGATTGTCGAAGACCGGGGACTCGTCTGGCCCCGAGAAGGTCCTCGCCGTAGTGAACGACGTGAAGCGGGAATGGTCAAGCCGCTTTCGGCTCTCCACCTTGATGATTTCGGCGCCCAAAAACCCCAGAAGACACGTCGCGTACGGGCCTGCCCACGCCGAAGTGAATTCCGTGACTCTGACGCCACCTAGTGGCCCGTTGTTCATCGTAAAGCTTCTCCCAGAGGGCATGGTCGTCTCCTCAAGAATGGCCCTTCAGGTTTCCCGTTCGGGCTGAGGAGGCCGTCTCGAAGCATGTCCTGAGCCATGTCGAAGGGCCTTGCTTCGAATTCATCGACACTGTCAAATCACGCCGGTCCCTTGCAGCGCTCGCAACTCTTGCCTGTCATACCCGAGCCGCTGTCGGTAGATGATCTCGTTGTGCTCCCCGAGAAGCGGGGCGGCGCGCTCCAACGCGAACGGGGTCTTGGAGAAGTGGCAAGGGCGGGCTGGAACCTTTAGCTTGCCAGCCACCGGGTGCTCCACTTCGGCGAAGAACCCCCTGCTATTCAGCTGCTCCGATGTCGCCACGTCTTCGGGCGAACTTACAGGCGAGATCGGAACACTGAGGGACTGTCCCTTCGTGCAGACCTCCTTTACCGTGTGCTGCCTCATCCAAAGGTCGAGTCTCTCGAGCAGCGCCTCGAAGCCCCCCGTGCCCTCCGTGTCTTCGCCGGATGGTGGCGCTGCGCCGGCCCCCTCGGGCAGCTTCGCCAAGGCTTTCTTCTGATGGTCGAGAGGGGTCACGGACACAACGTAGCCGTCCTTGCACTGAAACATCCGAGTGACAGTGCGCTCCCCCTCGGGCCCCTTCCTGGTCAGGATCTCTCCACTGTCTGCGAACACCACGTTTTCGATTCGCTGCAACGAGAGGACAGCTTCCTGTTGCGACACCTCGATGAACTGTCCCTTGCCCGTGATGCGTTTTGCGTACAGGGCAGCCAGGATAGCCACCGCCGTTGTCTGCCCGGAATCGTAATCGGTGCAGTTGCCGCCGATCCTGACCGGCGGGCGCTCGAGGTGCGGAGAGAGGAGCGGTAGCATGTAGCCTTGGCCCGAGGCGTGGGAGATGTTGAGGCCGTAGGCTTTGTAGCCCTTGTAAGGTCCACTGCGCCCGAAAGGGGTGATCGAGGCCATGACGAGCCCGGGGTTGAGTTGTTGCAAATCCTCGTACCCGAGCCCCATCGTTTCCATGTGGCCCGCAGCCCAATCCTCCACCAGCACGTCCGCCGTACTCGCCAGCCGCCGGAAGACCTCTTTGCCCGCAGGCAGTTGGGGATCGAGAGTGATGCCGAGCTTGTTGGTGTTGAGGAACAGAAACAGACCGCTCTTCTCCTCATTGGGGACATCGCCGGGAAACGGCGGAAGCCTCCTAGTGTCGTCCCCTCTCCCTGGAAACTCGAGGTGAATGACCTCTGCTCCCAGATCGGCCATGAGTTTGGTGCAGTATGGTCCGCTGATTCCCTGGCAGTACTCCAGCACCCTCACGCCTTCCAAAGCTTTGAAACCCACCTGTGAACTCCTCCTGCTTGGCTTCCGAGATCACAGCGCCCCCGCCGACCGTTGCACGTCACAACCGCGGCGTCCTCCGTCGGCTCCCTCGTGGCGGAGCGTACCGGAGTTGAGCCGCGGTTTTGTGGACGGTCTAGCGCTGCGGCGACCTGTGTCGCCTCACGTCAACTGTGCGAAGAAGTCGTTGCCCTTGTCATCAACCAGGATGAACGCGGGGAAGTCCTCGACCTCGATTTTGTAGATCGCCTCCATACCCAACTCGGGATACTCCAGCAGCTCCACCTTTTTGATGTTGTCTTGAGCGAGTATGGCAGCCGCGCCGCCGATGGAGCCGAGATAAAAGCCACCGTGCTTCTTGCAAGCCTCGGTGACTTGGAGGCTGCGGTTCCCCTTGGCGATCATGATGAGGGAACCGCCCTTGGCTTGGAACAGGTCGACGTAGGAATCCATCCTCCCGGCAGTGGTCGGGCCGAACGAGCCCGACGGCATCCCTTCCGGCGTCTTGGCCGGTCCGGCGTAATAGATCGGGTGATCCTTGAAGTACTGCGGCAGATCCTCGCCGCGATCGAGCCGTTCCTTGAGCTTCGCATGGGCGATGTCACGGGCGACGATGATGGTGCCCGTGAGTGAAAGCTGCGTCTTGATGGGATACTTCGTGAGTTCGGCGCGGATCTCCGACATCGGCCGGTTGAGATTGATCTTCACGACGCCGTGCTCGTGCTTGCCGCGATACTTGGTCGGGATGAACCGTCCTGGATTGCGCTCCAACTCCTCGAGCCAGATTCCGTCGCGGTTGATCTTCGCCTTCACGTTGCGGTGTGCTGAGCACGACACGCCCATCCCGATCGGGCAAGACGCTCCGTGCCGCGGCAGGCGAATGACCCGCGCATCGAGGGCGAAATACTTGCCGCCAAACTGGGCGCCGATTCCGCTCTTTCGAGCCCCCTCGTAGAGCCGCGCCTCCAGCTCGAGGTCCCGAAAAGCCTGGCCGTTGTCACTGCCTTGCGTGGGCAGATCGTCGAGGTATCCGGTGCTGGCCAACTTCACCGTCTTGAGACACACCTCGGCGGACGTGCCACCGATGACGAAAGCCATGTGGTATGGCGGGCACGCCGCGGTGCCCAGGGTTTTCATCTTCGCCACGAGGAAGCTCTCGAGACCATCCGGCGTCAGCAGGGCTTTGGTCTCCTGGAAGAGGTATGTCTTGTTCGCCGAGCCGCCGCCTTTGGCGATGAAAAGAAAAGAGTACTCCATCCCGTCGGTGGCGTAGATGTCGATCTGTGCCGGCAGATTGTTGCCGGAGTTTTTCTCATCGTACATGTTGAGCGCGAGCGTCTGGGAATAGCGCAGGTTCTCTTTCAGATAGGTGTCGCGGATGCCGCGCGTCAGGAATTCCTCGTCACAAACGCCGGTCCAGACGCGGCCGCCCTTCTTGCCGATCACGGTGGCTGTACCCGTGTCCTGGCACAACGGCAACACGCCGCGCGCGGCCACTTCGGCGTTCATCAGCAGAGCCAATGCAACGCCGCGGTCGTTGTTGCTGGCCGCGGGGTCGTCGAGAATGGCCGCGAGCTGCTGCAGGTGCTCGGTGCGCAACAGGAACTCCGCGTCCCGCATGGCCTCGCGGGCGAGAACGGTGAGCCCTTCGGGATCGAGCTTGAGCACCTCCTCACCATCGAACCGCGCCGTGGATACGTACGCGTTGGTCAGCAACCGATAACGAGTATCATCCTGTGCATGGGGGAACATCTCATGGTAGGCTAACTCTGTCATTCTTCACTCCTCCAGTTATGCTCTCGCGCTGACGTACCGGCCACCGCAACGCGGGCGTCGGCACGCGAAGCGCTCCGTGCAGATTCGCACATCGGCGAGGCAGAATCCATAAACGCGGCGTTGCTGAGTGCGCGTCGCGGCGCCCGCACACTCAGGAGCTGTCCCCCTGGGCTAGGATTTGCGCACCTGTATCAGGTACCTGCTACGGACCGCGTTGAAGAAGGCGATGGCGTCCGCCGCAGCGTAGTCGCGGTACGAGTACGGATGCGGCTGGAATGAGCGGTGGCTAAAGTGCAGAGTCGCTTCGGCGTAGACGCCATCGCCCAGATAAACGCGATGTGCCGCCTCTTTGGTGGAGGCCAATACCAACTTCGCAGCGGTGATGTATCCGGGATCGATGTTCACACGACGCCCCGACCCCGTGCGCCACGCGTTCTCCATCTCATTGGTGAGGTGCTTCACCCCGGCCAGCTGTCCTGGAGCGATCAGCTCTTCAAAGCTGATGAACTGCCGGCGGATGAGGTCGCCCATCTCGCTGCGGTAGTAATTGCTGAAACCCCACGTCGATGGGATCGAGCACGCGTCCACGGGCCCGAAGCGCTGGCCGAGCGCTTCGCGCGCCTCTCCGAGCAACTCGTCCGAGGAGGCGAGCAGCCCGGCAATGAGCTTGACGGACGCGGGTGTGGTGGGCGTTCCCATCGCCGTGAGGAGAGATCTAGTCGCTCAGCACTCAGGGCCGAGGAGGCGCAGCATGCTCTGTGGCTACACCGTCGAAGACGGCCCCGCCCGGTCAGGCTGTGTCGGAGGTGTGCTGCCGGCCGCGTGCTGCCGCTTGTATGCCAGCACCCGATCGAGGATGCGGTCGGCCACCGCGTCCTTGCTCATCAGCGGCACCGTTTCGCGCTGGCCGGAGCGGTCGATGATGGTGACGGCGTTGGTGTCGACCGCGAAGCCGGTCTCCGCGCCGGCCACGTCGTTCGCCACGATCAGGTCGAGATCTTTTTCCGCCAGTTTGCGTTGGGCATTGGCGACGAGCTGCTCGGTCTCGGCGGCAAAACCCACCACGATGCGCGACCCCTTGCGCGGCGCCAGATCCGCGAGGATGTCGGTGGTGCGTTCCAGCTCGAGCACCATGGGGCTGCTGCCCTTCTTCAGCTTTTCGCTGGCGACCCGGGCCGGCCGGTAATCGGCCACGGCCGCGGCCATCAGGATGATGGTTGCGGATTCGTACTCGGCACCGACGGTTCGGTGCATTTCCTCCGCTGTCTCGACATCGCGGCGCTGCACGCCGTGCGGGGTCGGAAGTGCGCACGGGCCGGCAATCAGGCTCACTTGGGCGCCGCGCTGCCATGCCGCGGTCGCCAAGGCGAAGCCCATCTTGCCGGTAGAGCGATTGGAGATGAACCGGACCGGGTCCAGCGGCTCGCAATTGGGACCGGCGGTAACCAGAATCCGTTCGCCTCGCAGATCCTGCGGGCTGAGAGCGCGCTCGACTTCAGCTTGCAGAACCTCGGTGTCGG
>Ga0315288_10002895_pt1 | contig 21947 bp, 17 predicted proteins | sample YL17G11_20_MG_FD_203454 | JGI IMG/M metagenome (GOLD analysis project Ga0315288, IMG submission 203454) | Sediment microbial communities from Yellowstone Lake, YNP, Wyoming, USA - YL17G11_20 | ecosystem: Environmental > Aquatic > Freshwater > Lake > Sediment | place: USA: Wyoming | collected...
AACCATCTGCCGCAATACCCCGACGAGGGGGGAATCAATCCGCCGCCAAACTACGTTGTGAGCGTTGGGATGAAGCTCAATATCGCGGATATGAACAAAGATGGACGAAACGACGTGGTTGTCGCCGGCAAGGGCGGACTATATGTGTTCTACAACCACGGTGAGCCGCCGACGCCTCCCCGTGTTCACAAGCTGCCACCGGAGGAGGTGTATCCTACGTGGCGCTCATGGCCGGCTTATGCAATACTGTTTAATGGCAAGGACTTCGCCGGCTGGAAAACGCCCGAAGGTGACAACGGCCACTGGAAGGTGACTGACGGACTGATCGATTACGATGCGATGTCCGAGGCAAAAGGCGACAAGAATCTCTGGACCGAAGAGTCGTTCAGCGATTATGCTGTTCACATCGAATGGCGGTTCAAACAAACATCTGGTTTTTATCCGGTGCCCGTAGTCTTGCCCGACGGTTCGCTCAAGACCGATGCCGACGGTAACGTAATCACGACGCCGACACCCAACGCCGATTCGGGCATCCTCCTTCGCGGAACAAGCGGCGGCCAGGTGAACCTATGGTGCTGGCCGATAGGCTCAGGCGAGCTGTGGTCGGTCCGAAACAACAAGAACCTGGCGCCGGAGCTCCGGGCCGCTGCGGTGCCCAAAGTCCGAGCCGACAAGCCCGTCGGCCAGTGGAACTCGATGGATATCACAATGGTGGGCGACCGTGTGACAGTGATGCTCAATGGCAAGATCGTGATCGAGAATGCCCAGATACCCGATATCGCAAGGGAAGGTCCCATCGGCTTGCAGCACCACGGAGGCATCGACCCCAAAACCGGCCAGATGAGCCCAGCTTCCAGTCTCGTGCAATTTCGCAATATCTGGATAAGGCGACTGCCAAGGAAAGAGGGTGAATCGGTCGCTAATTCCGTACCGAGTTACGATGAACAGGGATTCGTCCCCTTGTTCAACGGCGAAGACCTTGGCGGCTGGTTGACAGGGCCCGACAACGCCTGGATTGTCAGAGATGGGGTTCTCACCGTCAAGCGAGATATGGACGGCAAGGAGCACAACTTTGACTATCTCTGGACGAAGGATAAGTACGGCGACTTCATTCTCGATCTGGAGTTCAAGGTCGTTGAGGGCACCAACAGCGGTATCTTCTTTCGCACCGCGGATTTGAAGGACCCGGTCTATACCGGCATTGAAGTGCAGGTGTGCAACTCTTATGGAAGAAACAAGATCACCAAGCAGGGCACCGCAGGGGCGATATATGACTGCCTTGAACCGTCGAAGAATGCGAGCAAGGAACCCGGCGAGTGGAACAGTTGCATGCTCACCTGCAAAGGCAGTAGCATCAAGGTCTTGCTGAACGATGAGCAGGTCATTGATATGGATATAAACCAGTGGACGATACCACACAAAAATCTCGACAATACCGACAACAAGTTCGGCACGGCGCTGAAGGACTTCGCTCGGGTGGGTCACATTGGGTTACAGGACCACGGCCAGCCGGTCTGGTATCGCAATATCCGCTTGAAGCGTATCTGAATGGAGATCTCGGAAGCGAAACGGAAAAATATAGCGTGCCTTTAACAGGAGGAAATCACTATGCAAAAGATGCTAATGACGCTAATGACAGTAGTGCTTTGCGCCATCCTTGCGGGTTGCGGAGGCTCTTTGGGGTCGGTCGTGAAGGGTGAAGGTTGTTACAGTCTGGCGCCGGACAAACATGGAGTCATTCTCAAGGCCCCGAATGGCAAGACGGTGTTTCGCTATATGACTAAGAAGCCCAAGAAGACAAATCTTGCGGCTAACAGCGTCTGCTGCTTCCACCCGCTCAACACCCCGGCTGGTGAGCGGGTGACCGACCTGGCACCAGGTGACCACCATCACCATCGGGGAGTCTTCCTTGCCTGGCATACGATGACATTCACCGAGAAGGCTGATTTCTCGGTTTTTGGTCCGACCGGCCCGACGCATGGCTGGAACATCAGCCGGGCCGATTTCTGGGGTTGGGGCGAATTCGCACCGACACAAGGTAGAGTAATTAAGAATCGCAAGGTCGATCTGGTCAAAACAGATGCTCAAGAAGCGGTAGTAGAGATTCACAACGATTGGACAATCAACAGTCGCGTGGTGATGACCGAGAAAACGACGGCAAAGGTACGCGAGCAGGACGGTGTTTACATCATTGACCTCGACTACGCCCTCACCCCACAGCTCGACCTGACGTTGGATCATACTGCTTTCGGCGGATTCTGCGTGCGAGCAAGAAACGATGGGGACTCCTGTTATGCCACGGCCGAAGGAAAGGTTAGTCTGTCGGACCCGCACTACTCGGTGCCGGGACTGAACTGGCCGGCCAAAAAGTGGTACGACTATACCATTAAGCTCCAAAACGGCAAAACCATTGGTGTCGGCACGATCGATCACTCCGACAATCCACCTTCAACTTGGCACAATCCACGTTATGTCTGGATGGTGAATCCGTGCATCGTCGCCGCGGGCCCTGTACAGGTGAGCAAGGGCAAAACACTACGACTTCGTTATCGGCTCGTTGTGCACGATGGCCCGACGCCGGTGGAGTTGCTCAATAGGCTCTCGGCTCCCTGGTAGTCCGTTTGTCATGGATCAGGTGATTGCATCTGGAATCCGGCCGAAGTCTTCATAGACCGGTCCTGCCAGCAATGTCACCAAGTGTGTACCAGGGTGCGCCTGGTATTCGCTTGGCTCGCCTATTTTCGCCGCTCGGCGCCTACTACCGAACTACAACCCGGGGGCCCGTTATCTCCCAATTTTGAAAAAATGCCTATTCCATAAGTGCTGTATTAGTAGATGGTTATGCGAGGGCTGGGAGAGGTGCAACGGATTCAATGGCCTATCTACACATACTCGCAGAGCGCAGCCCGGAGCTTGTGGGACGGGATGGCCGGCAATACAGCGAAAATCTCTGCTACGCACGTTGCGGCCGATTATTCCAGGGTAATGATTCCGGGGCATGCCATAAACTCGGCTCCATTCTCATTGCCGATGACGTTGTAGTGGCCGCTGTCACTCCAGAAGACAAATCCCGCCAGTTCGGGATAGCTGTCTTTCAGTCTTCTGAAGACATCCATGCAGTCCCTGGGGGGGTCGGAACGTCCTCGGATTCCCAGTTCCGACCACCAGATCACTTTCCCGGCATTTCTCTTCTTCTTCACGGCCCAGTCGTACTCCGAGAAGTTCAAGCCCATACCATAGGCCGATTTTCCCAGTACATCCATGTAGTCGTCCCCCGGGTAGTACTTTTCCAGCGCGCCGTGATTGGCGGTGGTATGGTAGGCCCAGATGATATTGTCCAGGTGCCTGGAGTTTTTGAAGTAGTCGTGAACCAGGCGGTAGAGCTTTATGGCGTTCTCGCTTCCCTGCTTGGCGTGCCACTTGTTCCTGTCATCGCTCTCGACGAAGGGTGTATATACAACGGGAACGCCCTGATCCTTGAGCCACTGCAGATTGGCGGCCATTCGATTCATCTGGTTGTAGAAGTTGCGCTTCGTTGGATTATCACCGGAGGCGAAGATGGGATCGATATCCAGGGGATCGTTCCACGATCGCCCTGTGGGATTTGCATAGAACGAGAATACGCCGACAATCATTCCGCGCTGCCACATCTTCTTGACGGCGTTATTCCAGGCTTTGTCAGGGAATGGATCGTCATGGAAATCATAGGTGACAGTTCCATACCGCGGCATTTTCCCGGTATGATCGTACACCTTCTTGAGCCAGTTCGTGGGGTGATCCATGTCCGGATTCTCGTTGTGTACCCAGGTGGCCACCTGCCCGAACAGATAAGAGCCGTTTCCGAGGCCCCTCAGATAGGTAAATACCTCCTTCGTCGGCGGCGTGTTGTCTTTGCCGCAGGCAAACAGAGGAGAAAATACGAAAAGGACAATGACTGTCAATCGCTGTATCATCATGATGTCATACTCTCCTGGACCGGGATTGGCGGCTTAACCTCATAATTGGTGCTGGTGCGCATCATACTGCTGATTATACCAGAATCAGGGGAGCGACTTCAACGCTTCCAGCTTCGGAGACTACTTGCGCGACAGCATCTGTGGGGTTGGCAAGCTGTTGGATGCAGTCAGATTGACCTGCGCCTGGGCCCCGGAATTGTCTGCGTGTTAATGAACGAGAGCTTGGATTGCCGCCGGTCATTTCTGACAAGGCGCATATTACAACAAGTACTATGCCCCACCAAACATGAAGTTTCACACTAATCCCCGAGCTCTTTTCTGAAACACTATATCAAGGGGGCACCAACCGAACCAGGTATACGCGTCCTTGGATCGGAGCCGGTTTAGCTGGGATTATCAGAACCAGCACCGAAGACAACAAGATCCTCGTATCTATCGACCGCAGCACTTCTTGTACTTCTTCCCGCTCCCACAAGGGCAGGGGGCGTTCCTACCGACCTTGCCTGGTGATGTAGCTTCGACGGGTTTGGAGATGCGCGAAATCTGTGGGCTCAAGGGTTGTGATGTCAAGGGATCCGTTGTCAGGCCGGCTCTTGCAGCATGGCTTGGCGAGGAACCCGAACAGGAGCCTGTCCCATCGGGTCCGGCATAGTTCGGATCAACATCATTACCTGCTGCCGGCCGGCAGGCGCCAGGCAGGCTTGGCGTGGTGTCTTGCCGCCCAGAACCGGCAGAGGCGTGTCTACCCAACCCATGTACTGCCTATCTATCATCTCCTGCAGATGCGCCGCGAGTTCCGGTGTGATCTCAACTGCCTCGGACTTGGAGATTCGCTCATCCATCGGACGGTCCTTCTCGATTTTGTCCAAGCGACGAGTCTGGACCTTTAGGAAAGCCACTCCAGGCAACTCCTCCAGCCACACGCGGGCCACAGCGAATCGCTTGGCCGAATTGACGGACAACACTAACTCGTCCCCCACAAACTCGATTCTGCCCATCGTGACCGGCCCGCCGAGCATATCGGCGCCTCGACCGGTCTTCTTGACCCAGATGAACTCATCCTCCAGGTCGTCGTATTCCATGTCTTGTCGCTGGAGCAGGGCCTGACGGACAGCCACATTGTCAGCTACCGAGAAGGAAGCGGTATGCCAGAGCAAGTCCTCCCCATCTGTGTTGCACATACGAGGCGGTTTCCAGTTGGCTTGCCATTGGTCGATCCAGCCCCACAGCCAACCGAATTTGTGAGCATCTCGCCTCAGTCCCTCAGGAGTAAATTCCATACCACAGCCCCGGAGGAACTCCACGGCCTCCATACCCATCCCGGCGCCAAGCGGTGGCCCAGACAATTCGATGAAGTGGAAACGACCTGCTTGAAAGGCCCGGCCGCAGAAGAATAGGCTGTTTTCTATGTTCTCCGACATCGCCAGGTCATGCACGGTTACTGTGCCACCTAAGAGGATATCTTCCAGATCGATTGTCCCGGCTTTGGGATCATGGCTGGCGACGCGATACAGGGTAGGGCAGGCCTCCATCCTGGCACGAAGCAGGATCGCCTGAGGTTCAGGCAGGCCCTCTGCCAACATTTTCTCAGCGTGAGTCCTGCTCGTCTTCGTCGCACGGTAGTCCAGGATTCCCCAGGCTGTGTATGCCTGTACAACAGCCCGGTCTTCATGTTCTTTTAAGAAGTACTCCAGGTTGTCATCGTCGAAGTACCTCTTTACGGCTCGCGATGACCAGAGCCGGTCTTCAGACCGCAGGTGTTCTGAGAACCTTTGGGCCAACAGACGGTCGGCCTCCTTCCAGCCCTTCAGGTCACCGGGCTCAGGCACCTTCGAATTCCATTTGTGCTTCACCATTTTGAGGTAGCGCCTCACGTAATTTGACTGTTGGCCAAGTCAGTAGCCCTTAAAGCCATCCATTCTGTGTGGAACAAATGATACCTAAGAGCCACTCTTCGGGCAATATCTTCGTTTGGCAGGAGAACATGGTGGAGCATAGCGGTAATCAAAACGAACAGGCATTGAATTTGCCATCTTGGCCTTCTCCTGTACGGCTCAGAGGCCTGTTTGGCGTCTGTGGTCTGCCCTGGTCCGGTCTTGCCTTCGTAGCGGCCGGCCCGGGTGATACTGTACGACTGGAGTTTCGAAGATGCTTTGGTATCTGCCTGAGAAAAAGTACCATAGTCCATTTCCTTTCAGAATAAAGATTCGCAAGAGTATTTTCGCTTTTAGCAGGCCAAAGGACTCAAGAGGTCAAGTCCGATTTCAAGGTTAGCTGATATGCTCTTGTTCCTACTGGCGTCGAGGTCTTGAGCAGTGGATCCGGGCAGCGAAAGGGTCATGACCTCTGCGGCTCTCTTTCCAAGTAGGGAATGCATAGCTTGAGAGAGCTCGCCGGAAAGGCCGTAGTCGCCCGACCCCAACACAAATACATCATGACCGTTCCTTTGTGTGCAATAACCCGCCCAGAAGGCGAAGATGTTGTCTATGTTGCAGTCGCGGCGTTGTTCGCCATTGGGCAAGAGCTTATGCCGGATGTTCTTTACGTGGACCTTATAGCCAAGCATTTTCAATCGCTTTGCCTTCGCCTGGCTGCGGGGGTCGGAAGCAATGAAGATGCGAAGCTCCGCCTTCTTGGTATTGTCACGTATGCGCCTTGCCAATTGATCATATTTCACTGTGTAGCCGAGTTTCTTTGCGGTGATTGAGAGGTTCTGCTCATCCAACAGGAATACGACCTTGCGTGCCCTTATTCTCGCAAGGTCTGTTGTCTTCTCCAGCATTTCTCGCCAGTCTATCCCGGCAGGATCAAGACCGGCTGTTGCCTTACATCCGTTGTGTCGCGCCATTTGCTGACTCCTTTACTGACTAATGGTTGCTGCAGTGGTCTCTGTCAGATAGGAGGGCAATGCGCGAGGATTTCTTGCTGGAATGAGGAGTTTTTTCGCAGCTGTCATTTGCCTGTGCAGGGCAGGCGAATGGGCCGGCACACTTAGCAGATTGCGCCAGACACGAGGGCACTGAGGACCTTCCGAATTATTTGCTCTACTCCTGCAAGATTCGCTGCATGCCCGCACTCTACTCCCAGTGAGCAGACACATAAAACTGACACTCAGGCAATGTGAAAGGGCTAACAGATGTTTAGACTACTATCAGATGAATCCAAGTCACCCGCATGTTCTTCTCGACCTTCGAGGCGAGTCCAGGATCTGCTGATGCGTTATGGCGATATCGAACGGCGTGGCGATTGCTTGTGGCGCACCCTTCAAATGGAAAATCTGCCTAGTTCGTTGCAGACCACGCCGCTGGCTTCGGAGGCATGCCGCTGGGTGATAATCCTGTCCTGGATAGGGCAAATCGTGCTCTGTTTCAAGCGGGGCGAGTACGAATCCTTAATACCGGCGAGGGCCACAGCATGAGCACTCCCGTCCAAGTCCCCGAAACCGGCCTTAGGATTACGCTATCCGCCTGGCGGGCCGCGAGGAGGCCCCATCGCCGAGCACCTTCGTCTCGTTCGTCTCCCGTCGCAAGAGTCTAAAGACACTATTTCCAAGACTCTCGAATACGGATGTCTCGGCGGAGCTGGCTCATTCTCTGGCCCTGGAATGCCTGGACCGGTTCTGGTCTGGAAGTCGGTCCTGCACTGCGATAGTGTCCAATATCTCAATGGATGAGAAGCAGGATGCCGTGTATCTTCTGCGTCCGGTCTTCGAAGGCGCCGCAACTGGTGAAAAGCGCCGAAAAGGGGGCCAGTAGAAGCGCCCAAATGGGGGCCACCTAAGTTATGAAGAATAGCGTCTGGTATGACGCTGTCAACAAGATCCTCCAGGCTCACCCTTAAGGGTGAGAGGTCCTATAATGTCTATTCTTGCTTTCCCTTGTCCTTGTCCAAGCTGGACTTGAGCCGGTAGCTGTCGCCCATGATCTCCAGGATGTGCACATGGTGCGTGAGTCGGTCCAGCAAGGCCCCGGCCAGTCGTTCATCGTCGGCAAGAACCTGTGGCCAGTCCGCAAAGGGCAGATTCGTGGTCACAATCAGGCTGGTCTGTTTATAACATTGGCTGAAGAAGCCAAACAGATGCTCAGCCCCCATCCGATCCAGTGGGATATAGCCGAGTTCATCTATAATGATCAGGTCACACTGCCGGATGTTCTTCTCCAGCTTCAGTATGGTCCGTTCCTGCCGGGCCTCAATATAGGTATTGACCAGCTTTGAGGCGGTAAAGAACTTCACCTTGTAGCCGCGTTTACAGGCTTCCCGGCCAAAGGCAATGGCCAGGTGGGTCTTGCCCACCCCCGGCGGGCCGGTGAGGACCAGATTGGTCCGGGTCTCGATGAACTGACATTGGGCCAGGTCCAGGACGTACTTCTTGTTCAGTTTGGGCACATCGGCAAAACGATAGGATGTCATCTCCTTGACCATTGGAAACTCGGCCTGTTTGAGCCGGCGTTCGATCGCCATGGCCGTTCGGCGTTGGACCTCCAGTTCAGCCAACTGCTGCAGGAAGTGAGATATTGTCAAATGTTGTGGATGAGATTCTTTTTGGGCCCAACAGCTGAGTCACATCGTGGGCTGTCTTGATCTTTTCATCAGCCCAGCCTCCAAAGCCAGATTCGGTGAGACGGTAGCACGTAACGCCACCTCTAATCTGGCTTCGGCTGGGGGGTGATGATGTAGAAACAGCCTCGCCGAAGGCGATACCATATCTTTTCTGCATGTCCGTGTTGGGCCGGTGGTGATTCAAGCGGCGACGTCCTTGACACCATCTACAAACTTCACACCTTCAACAACCTGACTAATCAATTCGCTACCCTGCAACCGGTGCCATCGTCTCTCGGCGCACTGGGCCAGCTTGAACACCATCGTCAGGCAGGTTGCACGACTGCCACAACCCTTCGTCCGAGCCGTTCTGAGACGCACCGTAGCAAAGGTCGATTCGATCGGATTGGTTGTCCTAAGGTGAATCCAGTGCTCAGCAGGGAAGTCATAGAACCGCAGCAGGGCCTCTCGGTCCTTTTCCAGGCATTCCACAGCCTTATGATACTTTGCCCGGAATGTCGTTACGAACAGCTCAAACGCCTTATGGGCATCCGCCCGCGTCTCGGCCATCCAGATGTCATGCAGCATCGATTTGGCCTTCGCGTGCAGGGATTTGGGCATCTTATTGAGCACATTGGCCGTCTTGTGCACACAGCAACGCTGCTCCTCGGTCCCAGGGTAAATCTCCCTCAGAGCCGCCCAAAAGCCCAACCCCCCGTCTCCAATAGCAAGTCTCGCCGCCTGCGATAAACCGCGATTCTTTACGTCTAACAGCAGTTCTCGCCAGGAATGAGCAGACTCCCGATAGCCTTCCGCAATGGCAATCAACTCCTTACGGCCATGCTCCGTGGCGCCCATCAATACAAGGATGCACTGCTTGTTGTTGCCAGGTTCCTCCAGGCGAATGTTGAAATAAACCCCATCCGCCCAGAGGTAAACGTAATACTTACCCTCCAGCGAACGCCTCGACCAGACGGCCCATTCCTGCTGCCAGGACTCCTTGAGACGAACGATATTGGTTGCTGATAAGCCCGGTGCCTGTGGACCCAGTAGGGCCTGCAGGGCCTCTGTGAAGTCCCCGCTGCTGATACCCTTGAGATACAGCCACGGGATCAGTTCGTCGATGCTTTTGGTCCTTCGAAGGTACGGTGGAAGAATCTTGCTGGAAAAACGTATGCGTTGGCCGTTTTCATCGGTTCGCTTGTCATTGACGCGGGGCTGCTGAACTTCGAGTGGGCCTACACCTGTCTGAATTGTCCTGGCCGGCAGATGGCCGTTTCCGACCACCACGTGGCGTCCGTTAGCATCTCGCAGGTGTTGATGTTCGGCTATGTATTGGTCCACCTCGTTTTCAATGGCTGTAGCCAACATCTTCTGGGCTCCTTGCCGCAGGATGTCGCCCAAGACATCCTGGGATGTGATTGACACATACTGTGTGTTTGCTGTATCCTTTTTCATGTGGCGTGTCCTTTCCTTGAACAATAATCCATTCAAAATTACAAGGATACGCCGCCTTCACCTACCCATCCATCCACAACTTTCGGTTATACCTCGCAGGAAGTCTTCATAAGCGGCGTCCGCCTCACTGCATTTGCGGGCGATGGCTTCGTATTCCGCTCGCATGGTCGGTAATTTCAGCGTCTTGAGGTAGCTGTCGAGTAAGAGTCTTTGGGTGCTCATACCAGCACCTCCTCTGCGGCCTTGAGCCGATCATAGATGCCCGTATCCCGAATACCATTGCCCTGCGTGACCAGGTCAGGTCGGTCCGATAGGTCCAACCGGCCCCGCGGGGGCAGGGGCTCATTACGAAGGACGTTCAGGACCGCGTCTTTGCTGAACGCCCGGCGTCGGACGCACAGATCGACCGCGGCCTTGACCTGAACCTCCGGATACTCTGTGAACAGCATCAGGATATCGATGTAACGCAGGGTCCCATCCTGCCGGTAGCGGTATTCGAGCTCTTTACGCATCAGATCGAACTGGTCACCCCAGGGCCGGCCCTTGAATGCCCGGGCGTTGTCCAGGCTGCCGGGCTTACGCTGGAGCAGCTTGAGATAGTGCATCGGGTCCAATACATATTGCCCAGAGATATAGCAGCGTCGGTGAACCGCTACCAACTGGTGACTACACCATATCCGGATCTGATCGACAAAAGCCTCGATCACGCACGGATGGTAGGCCCATTCGACCGGGGCCGAGTAGCGAACGGTATCGACTCGGACCAGGGCATGGCTGTCCACGAAGGTGGAGCGGCGGCGACAGGCCTCAAAGCGTTCTGACTGCAAAGGCAGAAGGTAAGGCCTTTCCTCTTCGAGCAGCTCTCCCACGGTCTTGCCGCCATGGACATCAGGGCCTTTGTGATTCAGGTCATTCCGGCAGTCGTCAAACAGCTTGCCGGCCAGTTGGCTGATCCCGTCCACGTGGGGCTGGGGGGAAAGATAGGTCCTCTCGCTTCTCTTGCAGGCGTTCTCCACATCGCCCTTTTCGTTGCCTTTGGCGATATTGCAGAAGCGGGTCTCGAAGAGATACCACGCCCGTAGTTCCTGGAACCGCTTATTGAGCCGGCGGTTTTTGCCCTTACCCACCTGGATAACCGCACATTTGAGGTTGTCGTATGCAATACGCCGCGCCACCCCGCCAAAGTACTCAAAGGCCCGCACGTGGCCGTCCAGAAAGGACTCAAGATCGGCCTTCTCATATGGATACACGAAGGCCGCCTTCGAGTAACACAGCTTCATGACGAAGAACTGGCATTTGCGTTCCACGCCATTTTCAAAGATCCAGCCTTCATGCCAGTCCACCTGGGCCTCTTCGCCCAGCTCAAACTGTAGGGGCATGAACACCTCTTTCCGGCGATGGGTTGCCTCCTTCACATACCGCTGCACGGTGCCGTAATGGCCCGCAAAGCCGTACTCGTCCCGCAGACGCTCATAGATCCTCTGCGCCGTCTGACGCTGCTTGGCCCGGGCTGTCCGGTTCTGCTCCAGCCACGCCTCGATAATGTGCTTGAACGGATCGAGAACAGGCCTCGCCCGGGGCTCGCTGAGCCGATAGCCCGGCGGAATCCGCAGTTCCAGTGCCTTGGCTACCGTCTTGCGGGAATGGCCCAGATCCTTGGCCGCATCCCGCTGACTGAGCCCGTCAATCAATATCTTGCGCCGAATCAGTTCATAATGGTCCACCGTCAACATCCCTTCTGACCCTTTGGCATCTGGAACCATCTCCAGATACAAAACATCGGTCGAATGCGGTGGTCCCCTTTTAGGCGCTTATTACCCACCTAACACACGCTCTCCCTGGCCCTCTTTTCGGCGCTTTTCACCACGCAACCGCCGGTTACTGTACCGACACGGGTATTCCGGCGTTCAGGTGCAAGCTCCAAGATGGTTTCTTTATAGCCGTCAGTTGTGAACACGGCTTCTATTCCGATCAAGATAATCCGGAAGATATTGTCTTGACTGGTCCGGTTTACATGCAGGTCCCGGCGGAGCCGGGGGCGCCATTCAACCCGACGCGTCGGCCACGGTCGTTCCCCCCTGAGGTGCTGCAGAAGATATCCGCCCTCAAGTCCAGACGCTTGCTAATATCGCGCAGGGTAGAGCAGTGGAGGTCATTTCTGGAATGGCAAATTGAAGTGATCTACAAGAAGCAGTTTGCCCTCCGGTACCATTCGGCAGAGTTGGATCGACGCACCTGTTGCATCCGCTTTGGCGCATCAGCTTCTCTGGCCGATTGGAAGAAGTTCCAACATAGAGGTTCTTTCGAGGCCATAGCGATGCCTCTGGATGCCTCCCAACAACCTGATAAGTGGGTCCCTGTCAACGGTGGCAGTGGAATCTCTCTGGGAGAGCTGTCCGGCAAGCAGATCCGAATCGAGGGAGGTCTACCCAAACAGTCATCAGCACAGGGGACTGACCATATTATCACGCGCACTATTGAAATCCGCCCCGATCCGGACGTCTGGAAACGGCATGCGAACGAGATCACACAGGAGGGTTTCTTAGTCAAGGCCGTGAAAATGAATATTGTACCGATCAAACGGCAGTTGAGCGCCTTGGACAAGCTGGTGAATGGCCAATGCCGCGATCCCCGTCTGGCGGACTTTCTCTTTGAGGCGGACAAAGCACGCCTTCCGGAGAGTCCTTTTCTGGAGGCGCCCCAGATAGACAGGGAGTACTTGCCTGACCCCAATCCACAGCAGATTGAGGCTGTTGCCAAGGCCCTAGCTGCAGCGGAGCTTTTCCTTTTGCAGGGGCCGCCAGGCACCGGCAAGACAAAGGTTCTTGCCCTAATCTGTGACATCCTGGCAAAGAGAGGATTGCGCATCCTGGTAGCATCTCAGGCAAACGGTGCTGTGGATAAGATACTCTCATCTCTCGCAAAGCGGCCTTACATCCGGCCTTTGAGAATAGTGCGAAATGATGAGTCCGGTGAAGACCAGTGTTCGTTTGTAGAGGAGAGGGTAATATACCACTGGCTCTCTTCAATTGCCGGCGCTTGCAGGCCCGTGCTTGATGAAGGAGAAGGGCTCGCCGCCTCTCATGAGGGTCTAAGGCGTCTATGGCCGGCAATTGCCAATATGGTTCGCGAGGGAACTGAGCTGGTAAACCATCAAACGACCCTTGAGAGCCGCAGACGAGTTGTTGACAGCACAATAGAGAGGCATGACAAGGCCCTCAGCCAATTAAGAAGACAGTCATCTGATTACTCCGCTGCCGCCGGTGTTCTCGAGAACTCTCTTTGTCAATTACGAAACCAGTTGCCCTCAGCCGATGCCGGCGAGTGGGTCCGGCTTATTCCCAGGGCAAGCCAAGCCAGGCTATTCGCCCGGCTAACATCCTGGCGGCAGGGCTGTCCGGCTGAAATACTGAGGGACCTACTACCTGGGTACTGGTCGTACCAGCCGGCTGCGGCACAAGACCAGCGACCGCCTCGGACAGGCAGACTGACAAGCTTGCTCGCGAGGCTTTGTACCCGGCGGCAGGATCAGCCAAGTCCTCAATCTTACACTCCGCCAGCGGAGCCTAATTGGGCCGTCGAATGGATCGAAAGCAACGCCTTGCTGCGAGACCTTGGCCGATTAGCTGTCGAACTACCCCGGCTTCTTGGGCTGTGCGAAGAGGGTGAGCGTCTTTGCGCTGCGGAGTCTATCTGTGGGATCGCCGAAGAACAGTGGGCTCGATTCACAGGCGACTTGCACGGTGTTTTGAAGGGAGCGCTTGGCGAGTCTTTAGGTGTCGCAACCGAACTGTCCAAGATCGCCGTCTCTTTGAAGCCCAAGAGGCGATTCGCAGCACTGCTAACAGATGCCCGTTCTACCGTGGCCAAGGCATCCCTGGCGGCAGGACGGACCAGAGGCCAGCTCACTACTGTTCTCCTTAGGATCGCCAAGATATCTGCGGAGTATTTCTCCAAGTGCCTAAATGAGTTCAACGCCAGAACGCTGAAAACAAGGTCCAGCTTGAATATGTTGAAGTCGGGTCAGAAACGAGCCAACGATGACCTCGCCGGCCTCCGCCGGCAGGTTGGGCAACTTGCGTCCGTATGGTCTGACACTATTGGTTGCCTGCCGGACGACCTGCGCTCCAGGTGTGGCAGGACGAGTTTGCCCCTCGCCGCCGACTCTCTATCGATTTTAGAGGCGGCTAAGCGGTCCTATCTGTCTGATACACAGGGGCGATTACGCCACCATCAGCGCTGGGGCCCAATCCGGCAGAGGTGGCTCGGTCTGATCGAGAATCCCGGGCAGGCTGACTGCGACGAACTCATCCCGCTCTACATCAAGCGCTGCAACATAGTAGGCGTCACGTGTTCATGGAGCGGCAACTACCGGGAGTTTCTGGGCCGGCCCGAGTGCAGGGAATTTGACGTGGTCATCATTGACGAGGTCAGTAAGGCCACGCCGCCGGAGATTCTAATGCCCGCTTTACTGGGGGCGAAGTTGATTCTGGTCGGCGATTTCAGACAGCTTCCTCCCATGTTCAAAGAAGGACGCGGCCTGGAGCGGAGCTTCGCCGAACTCGCCGAGACCGACACGGATTTTGAGCAGGTAATTCGCTACAGGGACATGGTCACAGCCAGCCTGTTCAAGAAGCTGCTGCACGATGCACACGATATCCTCAAGCAGGAGTTGCTTGTTGAGTACCGTTTCGGCCGGCAGATCCTCGATGTAATCAACCAGTTTTACGATGGCCGCCTCAAATGCGGCAGAGCGGACTGCGCCCCTGAATTTGACCATGGTCTTACCATCAAGACTACGAGCGGCGATTTTCTAACACCTGAGAACCACGTTCTCTGGGTAGATACATCCTTCGACCAGACCAACCAGCCGGCCTATGAGGAGCAGGTCGGCACGGGCAAGGCCAATCGGACGGAGGTAAAGGCCATTATCCAGCTGGCCAAGCTGCTCAACGAGGCTGCCCGCCAAGCTGGAAAACCGAAGAATTCCGTCGACCTCGGGATTATCACATTCTACGGCCATCAGGTAAGGTTCATACGCCAGGAATTGAACAAACTTGATGCCTGCGAGACCGAGTTCCTCAATATATCCGTAAATACGGTTGACAACTTCCAGGGCGATGAACGCTCCATTGTCATTGTGAGCCTCGTGCGGTCCAAGAAAGGTCCGGTCGGAGAGTTCCCAAAGCTATTCGAGCGAATAAACGTTGCGATGTCCCGTGCGCAACAGCTTCTGATCGTTCTTGGCGCCTTGCGGACCTTTCGAAACGTGGAAGTGCCCCTGCCCTCGCCGGATGGCGCAACGAGTCTTCGCAGGTGCTACGCCAACATTCTGGATGTTGTCAGGCGATACGGCGGGCTGCGGAGCATGGGCGAGCTTTTCTGAGAGTCTCTTCAGGACAGGCGAGCCGGAGTATTAAGAAGACCGCACGGAAGAAATTAACATCTTCGGACAGAAACTGAGGCTTGTGGCACTCTTATAGACCAGAGACATGACTATGTTCGAATCAGAGAACAATCTGAATAGCTAAGAAGTCTGAGAAGGTAATTGCCCATGTTTGAGACATTTTCAAAGCATCATTCAACTGCTGAAGGACAGCCGATGGCCGCGCCTATGCTGGTACCTGAGGGCAGTAAACTCCTGTGTGCCTGCAGGGTCGGCTGGCCTCTGCAAGAACTGTCATTTCGTGTGATCGAGGGGGCGCCGAGGAGACTTTCCTGTCTGGAAGACATCCTGCTGCACATCTACCGAGCCATTGCAGATGATCCTCCTGACAGTCAGACCATAGCCCATGAGCTTGCTATAGAAGATGCGTTTTTTGTGGATCAGACCCTGGGTGTCCTGACAGCGCTCGGCCTGCTTGAGAAAAACAATGCGGGAAGGCTGCACGTCACAGACTTGGGGGGCGAATGTCACAGCAGGGGCCAGATCCCCGGCAAGGTTCGAGAAAGGACTATCTCCATCGTCTTCGATCCAATCGGGCATGATTTCCCGGATGTTCCGGCTGCCTCGTGTAATTCTCAAGGGCTTGCCGAGTCACGTGGAATCAGCCCAATAGGTCTTCCATGCCAGCCGGTGGAGGCCCGCCGCATTGGTTTGGAGACGCTGAGAAAGGCTGCCACGAGACAGGGTCTCCTTCCCAAAGATGAAAGCCGTACCATATTCACCGCTGAACCTGCTGAGGGCGAGCCGAGGCTCAGCCATCGTGAAGTTCACCTATACGGCTTCATAAACGGGCAGGCACAGCTGAGCATTCAAGTCGAGGACGCTGAGGACCCACTGGCCACAAGGTGGTTTCAACGCGTAATCGATTCCAAGTTGAAAGAGGGTCAGGTCGGTCCGGACCATTTGCTCGGTTCATTGGCTATCGAGCATAAGGCTCAAATCCGCCCGATGGAAACTGTGGGTTCCTCGTTGGATATCGATCTTAGCTGCCTGGATCTGGTCCCGGCACATATGGTCAAGGAGATGGTTCTTGGGCTGGTTGGCAAGGCCAGACACGGTCTTGTAATACAGAGCCGCAGCGCCGGCAATAACGGTCACGCAAAGCCACTTTTTGAGGCTGTACGCACCGCCGCCGAACGGGGAGTGGACTGTAATCTGCTCTGGGACGGAGGACTGGCTGACCCTGTGACACGGTGGCAACGAGACATCCTGTGCCACCAGAACATACGACACCGCAAGACTGCCCCAGTAACACAGGAGATCCTCGTTTCGGACTTCGATGTCCTGCTGGCATCTTGGCCATCAGAGATAGCGATCCGTGGCAGCGATTTGAAGGCCACTGTGCCGGTCACGGGCAAGACCAGCAACGCCCTGACGTGTCAGAGGATCGCCGAGACCCTTGCGCAGAGGTGGGACCGTGCCGAGCCCCTCGATGGCGGTGAAGACAAGATCGTTGCACTACAAAATAAGGCCGGTTCCCAACATCGCACCAAACAGCCAAGTGACCCATCACGGAACGTGATTCGGGTTAACCAGACAGATACCCTACAGACATTAAAGGAGGCCATCTAATGAGCACGTACGGCACATTTTCGTTGAGATTGAGTCGGCAGCGACTCGCTGAACTGAGGCGCCAGCAGGAAGAACAACGCAAGGAACGAGTCCGCCAGGAGGCTGTCAGGCTCATATCTTCGAGTCGAGCGGTATGGAAGACCTCTACGCACCACCTGGATAACCATTTTGGCCAGGCGGCCCGGCGGGAGACCGAAGAGATGGTCGACCAGACGGAAATGCTTCTTCGATCCGATCCGGATCAGGCGTTGATATTGGCTCGGAAATCCGTTGCAGGTGCTGAGCGAGGGCTGAGCGAGGCCCAGCTCAAGACCGCTGCCTGGACCAAGCAGAAGGCAGACGCCAAGGAGGCCGTCACTATTCTGCGTCTTGCCGTCGAAAGCCTGCTCAACGGCGCTACTATGGTCGACCAGACAGATACACACCTCGCCAATGCGGCCCGGGAACTGGCAATGGCACAGACAGCGCTGCAACGCGAGGACTTCGAGACCGCAAGAGCCGCAGCTCTGAGAGGCCAGACCTACGCGGAACAGGCAAGCCAGGCCCATCTGAAAAGGCAGGAGCAGGAAGAAGTCCGCAAAGAAATCGTTCGAGGTCTGCGCCAGGTGCTGACCGGGATGGGTTTTACCGTCCAGCCGCCTCAAATAGGCAAGGATCGCGAGAGCGGTAAGGTCGTTCTGGTCGGCATGCTGCCAACAGGCAAGAAGGGCCGGTTCCTCATTTCACTTGATGGACTGGTCGGTTTTGACCTCGATGGCTATGAGGGCCGCACATGCGGCAAGGACTATGAGAAGATCCGCCGTCTGCTTGAGAAACACCTTCAGGCGGAGTCATTGGATGCCCAGATTCACTGGAAGCAAGAGCCAATGAAGATCGGCAAGACCGAACGAGACTTTCCATCAGACCATTCAAAACACTTCAATTGACAAGGAGATATTCAATGCCGGCGACAAGTACAAGAACAACTTCCCCCGTAGATTTCGGTAACGGCAAATCTGCCGCCGAAGACCTTTTCCATATTATCGCCCGCGAGTCTGGATACCGCCGGTGCCTAATCTTAGAAGGTAATGTCCGAGACTTGTTCGACGATGGCAAGGGTCATTACTTGCTCCTGCCGGAGGTGCTCTCGGCTCATCTGGCCGCCATGCAGCAGGGCAATGTCCCGCGATTTACCATTTTGGGGCACTGGGACCGGGTTGATGGCCTCAGATTCGCGAATCCGGTAATGATGCAGTCTTTCCAACGGGTATTAAGGCAATCGCATGGATCCTCGCCGGACCACCACGCTCAGACCGGTCCAGCCGATGTTTATGACGATGGAATTGCCGCCAGTGGCCCTCGACAACAGCCAGATACGAACAGGCCGCTCTATAGCCAGCCGGAGGAGGCCTTCGCGGCGATGCGGCGTGTGCTCTGCTGCGAGGCTGAGCGTGCGGCGTTTATTCTCGACTGGACAGAACATCTTGTCGCAAATCCATCTCATCAGGAGCTTGCCGAGCGTCAGTTCTTGACCGTACTGGCCAAGGCAGTGGTGGAACGGCCGTGCAGCCAGGTTGACGTGGAGGCCCAGAATGGACCATCTGGGCTCCTGGTAATCATCACGTCGAACCTGGGAAACCTGCCCCCATCGCTCTACAAAGACAATCCGAGGACAAAGGTAATCACCGTACCGAAGCCGGACCGGCTCCAGCGGCTCACGTTCCTGCAGCAAAATCAGAGGAACCTTCGCGTGGCCGACCCGAAGCCTGCGCCGGGCCAACCGGTTCATCAGTACGGTTCGTGCGAGGTGATATTGGACAAGATGGCGGATCTCTGTGATGGTCTGTCCATCGTAGACCTTCGCAATTTGCTATCCCTCTCGCGGCAGCTGCCATCAAAGATCCGCCCGGACCGGCTTGTTAACCTGTACAAGTTCGGGCAGCAGCATTCACCCTGGGAGGACCTGGACCGCCAGAGACTGCAAAATGCCGCCGCTGAGCTCAAGAAAAGGGTATTGGGCCAAGATGAGGCAGTCGAGACCGTCACTACAATGCTCAAGCGAGCCTATATGGGATTAGGCGGCCTGCACCATTCCTCCGATCGCAAGAAACCCAAGGGAATACTGTTCTTCGTCGGACCAACCGGGGTCGGCAAGACCGAACTGGCCAAGGCGATAGCGGCATTCCTATTCGGGGATGAAGGCGCATGCATCCGGTTTGATATGAGCGAGTACGGTAGCGAGCACGATGCACATCGACTTGTGGGCGCCCCGCCAAGCTACGTAGGGTTCGAACAGGGAGGCCAACTCACCAACGCAGTCCGCCAGCGGCCGTTCTGCGTGCTGCTGTTCGATGAGATCGAGAAGGCGGATGGACGGGTGCTCGATAAGTTCCTCCAGATACTGGAGGACGGGCGACTGACCGATGGTCGGGGCCAGACGACTTACTTCAGCGAGACGGTGATCATATTTACAAGCAATATAGGCGCGAGTCGCTCGGACGCAATCCTGGACCGCAATGAACATGTGAGACACTTCAAGGAAATGGTCTCGGCATACTTCAAAGAGCCCCGACGTGCCGATGGTAAAGGCGGGCTGGGCAGGCCGGAACTGCTCAGCCGCCTGGGCGAGAATAACATCGTCGTATTCAACCACATTACGGACCCTGCAATTAGGCGAAGGATAGTCCGCTCTAAGCTCCATGTCATAGAAGAAGACCTTCGAGAACGATACGGACTGGAACTGAAGGTCTGCGACTTGTGCCTGGATTGGCTGGACGTGAGGAGTCGAGATGGCAGCGCAGGCCGAGACCTGATAAACGTCATCGAACGCGATCTGACTAACCCGCTGTCAAACTTCATGTTCGACAGGGAGCACCAATTGAGCGCGGGCAGGATACTGTCCGCAGATGTGCCAAGTAACGAGAACCAAATCATATTCAGGCTTTACGAGGTGACCAAATCATGAAAGCACCGAAAACCAGAACGCGAAATCCACTCCTGAACGTTCACTCCGTTCTTCCCAGTTCCTGCGCCAACGGGCCTGGCGTTCGTGCGGTGGTTTGGACCCAGGGTTGCCGTAGGCAATGTCCAGGCTGCAGAAATCCATTGACCCATTCTCACGAACCTCGCACGCTCGTCGAGCCCGACCAGCTTGCTGAAGCTATCGCAGCTATACCCGGTGTCGAAGGCCTGACCGTCAGCGGCGGAGAACCATTTGAACAAGCCCCGGCAGTTGCCCGCCTGTGCCAGGTCGTCAGGCAGTCCGGTCTTTCGGTCATGGTCTTCACCGGCTGGACATACCAGGGTATCCACAGCTCCAAGGATAAGGCTGTCAAACGCCTTCTCGACCAGGTTGACATTCTCATCGATGGCCCGTTCATACAGGAGCTGACTGACCCTAAGCTGCGATGGCGGGGCAGCAGCAATCAGAAGGTGTGGTTCCTGACCGATCGCTATGGCCCGGAGGTCCTGGAGAGTGCAGGCCATACGCAGCTTGAGGTACGCCTTGATGCAGTAGGGCCGTTGCAGATCACCGGATTTGCGGATGATGCCGATTTGGGCCTGCTGACCCATCGCCTCGCCAGCGAGGCGGGGATATTACTGACTGCAGACGCCAATGACCCTGCAAATACATCAAAAAAATGTTGAACCTCTGCCAGATATTGACGACCCCGCGACTCTGATGACTATAGAAGGAACGCATTGTAACGATATGAAAGAACCGTCAAATAGTCAGAAACCGAGACACGGAGACCAAGGCCATGATCACATCTCAAGAAATCGCTGAAATGCTGAAAGCCCATTCAAAAGAACTGGGCGCATCACGTATTATCGTCGAAGACGATGGTACGATTCGCTCATGTCTAAAAAGTCGAATTTGTCCGACCCAGCCTCATATCCTTAGAGTCCATCCACCTAATGAGAAGGACACATTGAGAATCCGTGTCTCTATAGAGACTGAACAGCAGGGGTCGGATGTTCGTGAGGGTGCAATGCTCAATATCAGCATGCCCTTCAAGAGCGGATATCTGAAGCTCGATTCGCAGGATGGGATCACTTACGAATTCAGCGAGCCATGCGCGGGCGAAGGTGACGACCCTTCTATTGAATCAGTCAGAGAGTCAATTTGCACAGTTGTTCAGGACCTCCGCCAGATTGAGATGCTAATCCTGCACGCACAAGGATTGGTCCAAGTAGCGTCGAGAATGGCGTCGATCGATGACGGTCATGAATGGTCAAATCCATAGAAACGATGGATAAACATAAATACACCACATCAAGTGTAAGGAGTCGCAGTCATGGTCACAGTAGAAAAGGTCAATGAGATAGTCAGCAACCGCGGTGACGGGATCTCGCAAGTTAAGATCAACCCCAAGGGGTATGTAGAGGCACGGCTTGCCAATCTGGTTAATGAGAGCCGGCCGTATATGCTGGTGCTCCACCCAATTCAGGAAGGGCTAATCTTCAGGATATGGGTCGGGCCGTTAGCGAGGCTCCGCGGTGACAGCCGCATCTTCGTCAGGTTTGCCCGTCTGAATGTAGTTCTCAGGTGCGGCTGTGTTGCGGTGGACGAGGGCGGAGACGTGATGTTCCAGATCAACTATCTCTGCAGTGAAAATAATGGACAGCCGTCGGTAGAGCTCATTGAACGCATGCTCGATGAGACAGCCAAGGCCGTGCGATACATCGAGCGAGTTGTACTTGTCGAGTCAATGACAGAGGCTGGTGTTCCCAGGAGCAAGGCTGAGCAGATGGCCCGCGATATGCTTGGGAAAGACCGTAGCGAAGATAGCGATGATGACGAGATCACCTTATAAAGGAGATAACGACAATGGGTACGGCAAGATGCGAAAAGCCGAATTTCAGTGAGCAGGCATGATCTGACCCCAGATTATGTACCACACGTCATTAGAGAGTTCTCTACGTTCTGTGTCGTGTATTGCTGAGGTCGAGGCGTAGCCGAGACCGAAGCAATACACGCGGCGGCGAACTGGGCC
>Ga0315288_10002896_pt1 | contig 21936 bp, 22 predicted proteins | sample YL17G11_20_MG_FD_203454 | JGI IMG/M metagenome (GOLD analysis project Ga0315288, IMG submission 203454) | Sediment microbial communities from Yellowstone Lake, YNP, Wyoming, USA - YL17G11_20 | ecosystem: Environmental > Aquatic > Freshwater > Lake > Sediment | place: USA: Wyoming | collected...
CCGTGTTGCCATCCGCAACATCCGCCGCGACTCTCACAACGACATGCGCGATTTCGAGAAGGAGAAGCTGATTTCGGAGAACGACCTCAGGATGGGCGAGGAAAGCCTGCAGAAGCTCACGGACAAATTCATCGACGATGTTGCCGACGCAGGCCGGAAAAAGGAATCCGAGATAATGGAAGTCTAGGCCCGTCTCGCAAAGACGCGAGTGTTCGTGGAGCACCCAAAGCGCCTCGACTTCCAGGAATGATCGCCCCCAGCCATGCCCGAAACTGCCAAAGACGACAGCACGCTGCCTCTTGAACACATACCGCGCCACGTAGCCATCATCATGGATGGCAATGGCCGCTGGGCCATCTCGCGCGGCCTGCCCCGCCTGGCTGGGCATAAGGCCGGAACGGAGAATCTGCGCCGGGTTATCCGCCACTCCGTGGAATTCGGCATCAACTACCTGACGATCTACGCCTTTTCCACCGAGAACTGGGGACGCCCTCCCGAGGAGGTCGAGGGCCTGCTCCACATTCTCGAAGATGTGATCGATCGCGAGCTGGGGGAGTTGCACAAGGAAGGCGTGCAGCTCAGGCACATCGGCCGGCTGGAGCGTCTTTCCCCGGCCCTGCAAGAGAAGGTTCAGGCGGCGATTGAACTGACGAAGAACAACGATCGCCTGGTGCTTATCGTCGCCTTCAACTACGGCGGGCGGGATGAGATTGTCCAGGCGATCCAACGCATCATGAAGGATGGAATCCCGTCCGCACAGGTGACCTCCGAGCTCGTCAGCCAGTACTTATATACTGCCGGCGTTCCAGACCCGGATCTCATCATCCGCACATCTGGCGAGCTGCGCGTCAGCAATTTCCTGATCTGGCAGGGGGCCTATGCCGAGCTCTACAGCACTCCGACCTTTTGGCCGGACTTCGACAAGCAAGAGTACCGCCGTGCGCTGAATACGTTCGCGCACCGCGATCGTCGCTATGGAGGTGTCTCTGAGGCAGTAGCCAGCAAGAGCCATGATTAGACGCACGCTCACTGCCCTGCTCCTGCTCGCCTTGTTGTTGCCGGCTGTCTACTTTGGGGGAATCGCGTATTTTCTCTTCGTGGCTGCATTCATGGGAACTGCGGCTTGGGAATACAGCCAGATGTTCCGCCTCAGGGCCTTTCGGCCCGCCTCCGCCCTCACCATTGGCGCAGTCCTGCTGGTCCTGGCTGCCCGGGCGTTTCAGCCGGATGACGCCGAGATTGTCCTGACCGCTTCGATCCTTGTCGCCATGCTGTTCCACCTGTCCAGCTTTGAGCGCGGTCGCAATGATGCCGCGGTGGATCTCACGATTACCCTGGCCGGCATCGCCTACTTGGGCTGGGTCGCCGGCTATTTGATCGACCTTCGTCAGCTTCCCTACGGCGCGTGGTGGCTGATGCTGGTCCTAATTGTCGTCTGGATTGCAGATTCGGCCGCCTACTTCGTCGGCGTGCGTCTTGGGCGTCACAAGATGCTGCCGCGCCTGAGCCCCAAGAAATCCTGGGAGGGCTATGCCGCCGGCGTCGTTGTGGGGACCACACTCGCGGGCTTGCTGAGTCGCCTGTTCAGCCAGTTCGGCCCCATTGAGCTCAGTGTTTGGCAGGGGCTGTCGCTCGGCTTTGTCCTCAGTGCCCTCACCACGCTCGGTGATCTCAGCGAAAGCCTCTTCAAGCGTTTCGCCGGGATCAAGGATTCGGGCGCCTTCCTCCCGGGTCATGGCGGGGCGTTTGACCGGATTGACTCGCTGATCTGGGCGGGGGTGCTTGGATACTATTGGATCCGCTTCTTGCTGTTGTGATGGGAGGCACCATGAAACAGGGAGTGCCCACTCGCAATCTGGCCCTCGACCTGGTGCGCGTCACCGAGGCTGCCGCCCTGGCTGCCGGCCGCTTCATGGGTCGCGGTGACAAGGTAGCCGCAGATGGGGCCGCGGTCCACGCCATGCGGCTCGTGCTGCAGACCGTCGATATTCAGGGCATCATCATTATTGGGGAGGGCGAGAAGGACAACGCTCCCATGCTGTTCAACGGCGAGGCCGTCGGCAGCGGCTCGGGCCCTGCCGTGGACGTGGCTGTCGATCCCATAGATGGCACGCGGCCGCTGGCATTTGGCCGGACAAATTCGTTGGCCACCGTCGCCATCGCCCCCCGCGGCACGATGTTCGACCCCGGCCCGTTCGTGTACATGGACAAGCTGGCTGTGGGCCCCGCGGCCAAAGGCCTGATAGACATCGAGAAGTCGATCACTGAGAACCTCAAGGCGATCGCCAGGGCCAGGGGGACTAAGGTGGACGACCTTACGACTATTATTCTCGACCGGCCGCGGCACAACGACATGATCGCCGAGATCCGCAAGGCGGGTGCCCGCATCCGCATCATCCCGGACGGTGACGTTGGTGCCGCATTGATGACGGCCTGGCCGGATTCGGGTGTGGATGTGCTTTTCGGAATCGGCGGCACACCTGAAGGTGTATTGGCCGCCTGCGCCCTGCGCGCCATGGGAGGTGAGATTCAGGGCAAGCTCTTTGCGCGCGACGAGGATGAACTGCGCCGCGGGCGCGAAGCCGGCTTTGATTTCGAGAAGGTGCTCACGATGGACGACCTGGTCTCGTCGGAGGACGTGTTCTTCGCCGCCACCGGGATCACCGACGGGGAGCTGCTGCAGGGTGTGCGCTACTTTGGGAATGGCGCCAGCACCGATTCGATCGTCGTGCGCGGTCTCACGGGCACCGTCCGCCAGATCACCGCAACGCATCGGCTCGACAAGATCGAGGAGCTCAGCGCCTTCAAATACTAGCCTCTCGGGCAGAATCTTTTGCAGAGCACGCGCCCCGATCGCTTTTCTTGACACCGCCTTGCGTTGTACGTATAATCCGGCTCGCCTTCCTCGCTAGCTCAATTGGCAGAGCGGGCGGCTGTTAACCGCTAGGTTCGAGGTTCAAGTCCTCGGCGAGGAGCTTTTGGGGCAAAAATGCCGGCTCTACCCCCCGAGTTGAAGCCAGAACAGCGAGGATGATTTTGGACAGGAGCCCACGAGGGCGACCTTTCTTGGGAGTAAGCCAGACGGAAAGCTCAATTGAGGCTGAGTGGGGTGAAGGAGAGATAGCTCTCCGCATAAGCGGCTTTCCCGAATCTTGCCCCTGGTGCCACCGTAGCATCCACGCCAACTTTCGATTCGCGTACCTTTCCCGAGACGCCCTCACGATCGAGACGGTGTTTCAATGCCCAAGCTCCGATTGCCAACATCTTTTCATGGCATTCTATGGGCAGCCATCGCGCACCATCACGTCAAACCTTTATGACTTGTTTGATGTTCAGCCTGTGGCTTTTCAGGAACGCCAATTCAGTCCCCAAATTGTCTCAATATCAGCGCCATTTGTGCGTATCTTTCAGCAGGCCGCGCGCGCAGAACTCAGTGGCCTCACGGAAATCGCAGGCCCCGGTTATCGCAAAGCCTTGGAGTTCCTAGTCAAGGACTACGCAATTTCAAGCGAACCTTCTCAGGCCGAAATCATAAGGACCAAACCGCTTGGCAAGGTGATCGACGACCACGTGACTGACAAGAATGTCAAAAGCACCGCAAAGCGGGCCGCATGGCTTGGAAACGATGAAACGCACTACTATCGTATTTGGGCCGATCAGGATATTGAGGACATGAAGACACTGATCGAGCTCACAGTTCGATGGATTGAAAGTGAAGAGTTGACCCGCGACTATGAGCGAAGAATGGCCGCAAACCCTTGAATCACTTCCTGCTCTGAACTTCCCGCCAAACCAGGAACTCCCGATATTCGTTCAGCTGTACATCACGCGAACTCGATTCACCTTTCGCTGTCCCTAAAGCGCTGATCCGACTTCTAACCGCGGCGTCATTTAGATTGGAATAGAATTCGTCGGTTGTTTTCATGTTGGAATGCATTACGTTCATGCTTACGGCCTTGAAGTCTTCAATGGTCCTCGCATGCGTGTTCCCGTAGTGAATATGGCCGTGCCTGAATTTGTGAGGCGAGTGATACGGCAAGCCCGCCTTAGTTAGCCAGGCCTTCAAGTTTCTTCTTGCTAATGTCACCCGATGTTCGCCAATCGAGACCATGCCGGGATTGATCTTGCCCGTCAATGGTGACAGAGGGGCAAACCAGAATCCATCCGGTGGCAGTGCTGCCCGTACTTCGACATCCCATGTCTCAATCACGCTCAATAACTTCGGAATGTCTAGCAGGTACGTATCGCCGAACTTTCTGTTCTTGGTCCGGACGCCAAGGCTCGGATACTGCTTGATATGTCGGTGGGTGAGGTCGACCGCCTGAATCGGCAGCGACACGAATGCCCCAATAAGCATAACCCGATCCCGCCTACCGCAAAGTGGGCGGGCTAACAAAGCGTGCACGGGACAGATGGGATTCGTCGCCGTTTGCGGGCATTGTTCTGGCTTCTTCGAGTTCATACTGTTCCCAAGCACTGTCCACGCCCGCCCACCTGCCAGTAGCGCACACCGACGAGACAGATAACCAGAAATTAACCCCAATAGGACTAGAGCCCCTAGCCGCTAGGTTCGAGGTTCACCCGTGCCTGCCTGCCCTGCCGGTCAGGCCGGGGCGGCAAGGTGCAGGCAAGTCCTCGGCGAGCGGCCCTTGGGGATAGAATTTGCGCTTAACTCCCAATCCAAACTGTGAAAGGAGAGCGGATACTCCGTAAGAAGATCGGGCGAAACCACGTCTCATAGCCACGAACCAGTACGTCGCCTTCAAGATCGGCCGGAGCAGTATGAACTTACCGGGTAGCGATGGCGAGACACCTACATAGTCTGCTTTCCGTTCATGCAGAGCAGACCCAAAGAATCGGAGATGCTATGAAGAAGTTCGTATTGGTACACAACGGTTATCGTGAACCTACCCAGGACATAATGGATGCATGGATGAAGTGGTTTGCATCCATAGGAGACAAGATGGTTGACAACGTCGGCCCCCTGGGCTCCGGCAGAGAGGTCTCAAAGACCGGCACCAAGGAACTGGCGCTGGGATTGGACTCACTAACCGGCTTTACGGTGATCAGTGCCGAAAGCATGTCTGACGCAGAAAAGATTGCGCAAAGCTGTCCAATGATCACTAGCATCAGAGTATACGAAGTAATGTCAATGTAGAGCCATCTATCCATGAAGAGGTATCTCCATCGTGGGGATACCTCTTCATGATCCGATCTGGCAGAGCTGGCAAGGCTTGTCGATGAGTCCAAACAAGAAGCCTTCCACAAAGCTGCCGAACCGAGGTAGAGAGGCTGTTGAGGCGCCGCGCTGTCCTCAAACGTGTGAATGAGGCGCCAACCAAACAAGTGAAGGAACATGAATGCTATGTTTATCACAGTGACGACGAGCCGGCCAAAACCAGATCAGTTCGAGAAGATTGAAACCTTCCTATCGAAATTCCTTCCTCGGCTCGAGCAACAATCAGGCGTCGTAGCCATCTATCACTATGTTCGCCCAGAGCGCGGCGATGACACGACTCTCGTCATTTGGGAGAACCAGGAGGCGGTCAAAAACTACCGCGAGGGCTCTTTGATTCAGGAAGCGGTGGCCTTCGAGAAAGAGCTTAATCTGCCGTCCACCCGAGAGGGTTATCCTCTTGCCTACGCAACCTCGTTCGAAGCTTAGTGTCAAGAGCAGCAAGGCGATGTTCCAGCAACACGCTGTGTTCGAGCAAGCGCATCAGACCGCCGGGCTCACAACTGCCAGTTTGCACTCGGCAAGGGTACAGCCCAACTTGATCTGAGCTTGGATACGCTTCGGCGTGAGTCGGACAATGAAAAATGTATGTCAACAGGACTTGAGCCTCTGACCGCCAGGTTCGAGGTTCACCCGTGCCTGCGGCAAGGTGCAGGCAAGTCCCCGGCGAGGAGCTTTTGGGCCTTCTTCTTTGCGCACCGTCACTGGTGCGCTTTGCATTTTCCGCCCCATCCTACGCATGGAACCGCTGGATCAGCCGGAACGTATCTTCCGAGTCTCCCTGATCATTGAAACCGTCTCCATGTTCTGGCCTCTAGTACTGTTACACAGTAATGCGACAAAATACGTGGTAATATCAGCCCTACCCCAACGAGCTTTCACAACACGCAGGCGTTTGTCCTGCAAGTTGTGGTTGTCTCTTTGATCACCGTGAGGAGGCTAGGGTTGCCTCCCCGCGAAACCTTTTGGTAGCCCTGAGGAGATTGATATGACGACTGCTGAGGGAGTTGTTCTTGTAATTGTGCTAGTTGTTTGTCTCGTTTGGGACGCCCTGCTCATCTATCAGATCCGGAGAGGCGAGACATTCGCGTTTTCCTCTCAGACCTATGAGCAGCCGCGCGGCCGGTCCCGCAAGACGGAGCCGACCCCGTTCTGGCTGGCGATTGGCATGCAAGCTCTTGTCGCCAATGGAGCGATACTGTATTTACTCTACTTCCTGTCTACCAGCATGGCCAAGTAGTAGATCGGCCTTCGGGGTGTTCTGGCTTCGGATGCTTTCTCCCCCGGGCGTGGTCCCCGCCCACACGCCACTGTCCCAATCCGTTGCGGGGCACCAAATGCGAAGTGATGTCGGCGAATCCGACTAGACCCTCTAACCGCTAAGTTCTAGGTTCACCTGTGCCTGCGCAAGGTGCAGGCAAGTCCTCGGCGAGGAGCTTCTGACCCGGTATGGGGCCCTTTGCCTCGCGAGAATTGCCGACCTGAGACTGCCAGGTTTCCACCGAATGGGACCAGGACGCGTACATGCCAAGGTGACTGCTCCGGTACACCAAGCGAAGCGAGCCCCAGATTCTGAGAGTTGAATTGTTGGAGGACGTATAAGGTTCTTTTGGTCAGCCGCGGCTGCTTTATTACCAGCATCACCCAGCCCCGCCCCGCGACAAGTGATCCGCCGCAGGGCGTGGTCCATTGGCGCAGCGCGTCCTCGGGCTCGGATCGAAGGAGTCGCGTGAAGGACTTTGAAAGGCTCGGCAGGAAGATCACGCTGGTCCTGTTTGCCGAACAGGGGTTGGCGTCCGGGGCATTCATTGCCGCTGCCACCCTGAATGCTATTGTGGCTGCAGATCTCGCGGGCAGCGCCAGCCTGGCGGGTGTGCCGGCCGCGGCCTATCTGCTCGCCGGCGCGTTTGCGGCCGGCGGCTGGGGCGTTCTCAATGACGTGCTCGGGCGGCGACGGGCTTTGGTACTTGGCCTGCTGATCGGCGCCGTCGGTTCCGGCATTGCGTTCTTCGCCATCGCCGCGCGTTCGTTCTTCGGCTTCCTGGGAGGCCTGCTGCTGATGGGCATTGCCAATGCCGCCGTGCAGCTGGCGCGCTTCATTGCTGCGGAGGTCAATCTGCCGGCGGCACGCGGCCGCGCCATCTCTCAGGTGGTCCTCGGCGGAACGGTTGGCTCCGTGGTAGGCCCGTTCGTGACTGGCCCGGCAGGGCAGTTCTTCAAGTCCTTCGCAGGGGATGAGCTAGCCGGGGCCTACGCCATCAGCCTGATGCTCTTTGTCCTGGGTGCTGCGGTGGTGTTCATTGGCCTCAGGCCGGATCCACGCCAGCTGGGCCGTGAGCTTGCTGCTTCTATCGCCTCAGGCTCGGGTCACCCCGCGGTCCAGGCCGATGCCGCCATCGGCCGCGTGCGGAGCCCGGGTGAGATCTTGCGCCAGCCTGCCGCCGCCGTCGCGCTGACCGCCATGGTTGTTGGGCAGCTTGTAATGGTGCTCGTAATGGTGATCACCTCGCTGCACATGAAGCATCACCAGCATGCCCTGGGTGACATCTCCGTCGTCATCGCCGCGCACACTTTCGGCATGTACGCCTTCTCGGTCGTCTCGGGCCAGCTCGCGGATCGGTGGGGACGCGGTCCGGTGATCATCGCCGGCGCTGCCACGCTCGTGCTCGCGTGCGCCGCGGCCACGATCTCGCCCGACGTCCTGCCACTCGGTGTGGCGCTCTTCTTCCTGGGGCTGGGATGGAACTTCTGCTATGTCGGCGGTTCCACGCTGCTGGCGGATCAGCTCTCCCCGCCGGAGCGCGCCCGCACGCAGGGCCTCAATGATCTGCTGGTCGGCCTGGCCTCCGCGACCGGCAGCCTTTCCAGCGGGTTCATCTTTGCGGCCCTCGGGTTTGCCATAATGGCCTACGTAAGCGCCGCCCTTGCCCTGCTGCCGCTGCTCGTGACGGGGCTTTGGTATCGCGGTCGAGCCCAACCGGCGCGGGCCACGTCCTAGCGGAGCCAATCCGTCGCCCTGCCTGAACCTTGCGGCAGGCACAGGTGAGCGGAGCCTCCACGGGGGCGTACTTGAAGGGCGCACGGCACTTCCCAATGGAATCGAAACCGCCGGCTCATTCGCCGGCGGTGCTTCCTACGAAACAACATCCCATCTTCATTGCGCGCCGCCCCGAGGGGCGCCCTCGGAAACTCAATCGCTCTTTACGGTGGAGGTTGAGTCCTTGGAGGTCTCCGTTGTCTTCGAGGCCTCTTTCTTTTCGGCCTTGGCGGGTGGCGATGCACTCGCGGACGAGGGCCGGTGATCCGTTGAATAGAACCCCGAGCCCTTGAAGACCACCCTGACCGGCGAGATCACCTTCCTCAGGGATTTCTTACGGCACTCCGGGCACACCTTGAGCGGCGCATCGTTGTAGGACTGATGGCGCTCGAACTGCACCCCGCACGAATCGCATCGATAGGTATAGACGGGCACTACTTGCTCCTTGCTGGTCTTGCCGACTAGCGCAACGAATTATAGCGCCCCGCGGCTGTGCTGCATAGTGCTTGATGCCCGGTGATATAATTTTCTTACATTCGCACGGCAGGGTTCGGCTGCCGAGCTCCCCGGGCGGCGCGGCGGGCGCCCTTCGGCCAACGGACCTGCTTCTTGAATGGGGAGGGCCTGTGCTCAGGATCGAGATCGTCTACTGCGCAGTTTGACACTACACCGACCGGGCCGTGGGCCTGGCAGGTGAGGTGCTGAAGCAATTTGAGCATCTGATGGAGACGATGACTCTGGTCCCCTCCGACGGAGGCCGTTTTGAGGTTACGGTGAACGACCGGCTAATATACTCCAAGCTGCAGACCAACCGGCTCGTGCAGCCCGGCGAGGTAGTGGGTCTGATCAACAAGATGATGGAAGGCTGATCGATGGCGAAGAAGGGTCGTGTATTTTCCGGTGCGCGTCCGACCGGGCGCCAGCACCTCGGGAACTATCTCGGCGCCATCAGGAACTACGTGGCGCTGCAGGATGACTACGACTGCGTGTACTGCATCGTGGATCTTCACGCCTTGACCACCGTCGAGGATACCGAGAACCTCAAGCAGAACACCCGCGAGATGGCGCTGGATTTCCTCGCCGCGGGCATCCGCCCCGACGAATCGATCATTTTCGTGCAGTCTCACGTGCCCGAGGTGACCGAACTCCACACGATCCTCTCGATGGTCACGCCGCTTGGCAAACTCACAGATCTCCCCACGTTCAAAGACATGGTCCGGCAGCATCCGGACAACGTCAATTACGGGCTGGTGGGCTATCCCGTGCTCATGACGGCGGACATCGTTCTCTATAAGAGCCACGTCGTCCCGGTCGGCATCGATCAGGCGCCTCATATTGAGTTCGCGCGTGAGATCGTGCGCAGCTTCAATTACCGATTTGGCACGCAGGTGCTCATCGAGCCCCAGATCAAGACCACGGAGATCCCCAAGGTGCTGGGGATCGACGGCAAGGAGAAGATGAGCAAGAGCCTCAACAATCACATCGAGCTCGCCGCCACGCCCGAAGAGACAAGGAAGCGCGTGCTCGAAATGGTGACGGATCCCGCCCGCGTCAGGCGCTCCGATCCCGGTAACCCGGATATCTGCAACGTCTTCAGCATGCACAAAGTGTTCTCGCCGCAGTCCGATGTCGACATGGTCAATGTCGAGTGCCGTCGGGCCGGCATTGGCTGCGTGGAGTGCAAGACGCTCTTCGCCATGAATCTGAACCAGCATCTGGAGCCTTTCCGCAGGAAGCGGGCAGAGATCGCCTCGAAGCCTGAGCTGGTTGACGATGTGCTGGGCGACGGAGCCAAACGCGCCCGCATCGTCGCGCAGCAGACCATGCGCGAAGTCCGGGCGGCGGTCGGCCTTCCGTGAGCCTCGCGCATCCCTCGCAACCCTCGCTCCCATGCCGCTCTGCGGCGTCAATCCATCGTGAGCTATGACCCATGCGGGCCCTGTTGCAGCGGGTGAGTAGTGCCGGCGTAAGTGTCGACGGCCAGCGCATCTCGCACATCGATCGCGGGCTGCTGATTCTGCTGGGCGTCGGGCACGGCGACACCGGGGCCCACGTCCAGTTCCTGGCTGAGAAGATCGCCAACCTGCGCATCTTTGAGGATGCCGCCGGTAAAACCAACCTCTCGCTTCTGGATGTCCGCGGCGAGGCCATCGTGGTCTCGCAGTTCACGCTCTATGCGGATACGGGCAAAGGCCGCCGGCCCTCGTTCACCGATGCTGCGCCGCCAACCATTGCGGAGCCCTTGGTGGATGTGTTCGTCGATCTTCTGCGCTCTTACGGTGTGCCCACGCAGTCGGGCGCATTTGGCCGGCACATGCAGGTCGAGATCCAGAATGACGGCCCCGTGACCATCTGGCTGGAGCGCTAGGTCCGGCCGGAACCTATACACGGGCTTGACTTAATGTGGTATTGCGGTTAGACTTGCGTTTCGTAGGATGCAAGTAGGTTTTCGTTCGGATGGGTGACGATGGCTCAAAGCAGAACTGCTTTGGGCCGTTTTGTTTGACCGCCGATGAAACACAACTACATCATTCTTTCTTACTTGCCACAAGGAGGCAAAATGTCAGAACGTGTCGTCGGTACGGTCAAGTGGTTCAACGGTGACAAGGGTTACGGGTTCCTCGCTCGTGAGGGCGGTCCCGATGTCTTTGTTCACTACTCTTCGATCGAGGGCGAGGGTTTCCGCAACCTGCAGGAAGGCCAGAAGGTGGAGTTCACCATCGAGAAGGGCCCCAAGGGATTGCAGGCGGCCAGCGTGCGACTCGTTTCGTAGAGTCTCGACACAAGCAAAGAGCCTCGTCATACGACGAGGCTCTTTTTGTTTCGCCCGGGCAGCCAGAGCTGCGCGTCCAATTGAACCGCCATGGCGCCCGCAGCAAGCATCCCCTGCGCATCTCGGGTCGAGAAGACGCCGCACGAGCCGATGATCGGCAGGCCGATCTTCGAGGCGGTCCGCACGAGCTCCAGGGATGACGGATACAAGGAGGGACCGAGCAGTCTTCCCGTGATCAGGATGTCATCCGAGGTCAATGTGCCGCGGGGCGCGGAGATGCTGATAGCGCTCCCGCCGCGTTCCAACACCGGCTGTCCCAGGCGCAAGAGCTGCTCCCCCGGAAGGCTCACGATCAGGGGCAATTCTCCCTGGCTCACGTCGACTGCCAGCAAGATCAGGTCATCCGCCAGCAGAGGTGCGAACCCCAGTTCGACGGCGAGAAGATTATCAATCCCCTCAAGGGCGCGAACCATGTCCCGGGTCTCCTCCGGCCGGTCGGCCATGAGACTGACGATCACAGGAAGCGTGGATTGCTCCCACGCCCGCGCGTGCTGGCGCAACACCGTGCGGAAGCCAGGATTGGGGAGCCCAGAGTGGAGCAGGAAGCCTCCCGGGTATTCGACAAGGGCCGCGCTTTCTGCAGCGGTTCGCGGACGCATGGAAACCGGATTGGTGACGAACGCGCCGAATTCGGGCCGGTCGGCCTGCGCGCGCGGATCAGGCGCGAAGCCAAGACTGCCGGCTGCGTTCATCAGCTGCTTGTCGAACACAAGTTCCCGCTTAGGCATTTCGGGCTGCCTGTCGGTCCCCGACCTGGAGCCGCCGTAACACGCGCGGTCCCGCGATGGGTGAGCCGGCCCGCGACAGCACACCCGAATTGCCTGAGGGAGCTGCAATTGCTAGAACTCGAAGGAGAAGCATGGGCGACACTCTCTACACTGCCAACCCGTTTCGGACCTTCCTAAAGTCCGATCCGAATTCGCTGGTCTTGTTCGGGATCGTGATTACCTGTTCGGTCGGCGCAGCGGTCCAATGTGATCACCGGGGGGTTGCGCGCCTGGTTGTCGGTGGGGCGGGCCTGTTTCTGGTGGTCTTCGGCAGCCTCATAGCCAGCCTCCCATTGCCCTCTGAGCGCTACGGGACGCCGACCATCGGCGCGGGCGTCGGCCTTATGAAGAGCGTACCAGAGGCCTGCGGCGACGACGGCCCGACCTGCGCACGATACGTGTTGGGGACGATGACAGTTCAGCAGCGTACGACTTCGATGCAGATTCATCGGCATTCGATCGGTTGCTGCAGGGCGCCTGCTGTGAGACCAACTTGCACGCGCAGACCGGCCGTTCGCCGGAGCGTCGATCTCCCATCAGCGCATCGACAATGTGGCACGCATCAATACCGCAGATCCCTCGATCTGCAGCCAGGACAACCGCAGGGGCCTCGTGCCCCCGGCGCAACTCATCCGGGAACTGCCGCGGCCTCGATGGCCTGCAGCATCTCTTCGTTGGTCGGGAACTTGAACTCTGGAAGGCCGCGCTTCTCGGCCTCCGCCTGTTCAACGGCCTCGAGTTTTTTCAGCTCTTCTGTCGTGATGACTGGTTTTGGCAGGCTCTGCAGCTTTGAAGCAAGGGCGGACATGTCGGGCAGGGTGGGCCCCAGAGTCAGCAAGTACTGGGAAACGGCCTTGGAAGCATTGGTACCGTCTTTGCGGGCATAGCCAACCAGACCATCGCTGGCCTGCCGCGCCCATCCGCCCACGAAGACATCCGAGATGGGGGAGCCGGTGGCTGGGTCGAAAGCCTCATACGACCGGCCCTCAATCGGATAACGAGGAGTGGGATGCTTCACGAACTCACTCGATTCGACAGGCAGGCCGAAGGATTCGTCCACTTTGTCACCGATGGCGAAGATGACCGTGTCCAAGTCGAGCAGGCGCTTGTGCCCGGTTCCGCGGGCCTTGATTACGCCATCCTTCACTGCCAGGATATTGTCTTCAATCTCCACCTGCGCAAGCATACCGTTCCTGCCGATCATCTGTGTTGGTGAGGCCAGGAACTCGAATCTGAACCGCGTATCCGAGAATTTCGGATCCGGTTTTGATAATGCGTCGAGCACTTTCTGCCGGCCGACGTCCGAGCCCTGGTTGATGGCCTGGAGTGATGGCAGCACGCGCAACAGCTCGGCCTCGAAGGCGGGGACGTCGAGGTTGGCGATGATGTGCCGCATCTCTTCCTTGGTGAAGTTCACCTCGCCCGGGCCGCGGCGCACGATGGAGATGACCTCGTCGGCCTTTATCTCGCGTATCAAGTAGCGGGCAACGTCAATCATGACGTTTCCGGCGCCCACGATGGCACAGCGCCTCCCAAAGTGGAATTTGCGCTGGCTGAAGGGAGGCAGCTTGTTGTAGTAGTAGACCACGTCTTTGGCGTGATAGACCCCTGTGAGGTCCTCACCCGGGAGGCCGAGCCACTTGGTGCCCTGCGCCCCAGCGGTAACCAGGATCGCCTGAAAGCCGAGCCCGCGAAGATCGTCCAGGCTGATATCGCCCTGTGCGCCGATGGTCACGTTTCCGTAGTAGGTGATCCCTTCAGTGCTCAGGACATGCTTGAACTGCTTGCGCAGCCCATCTTTCATGTTGTGTTTGTCCGGATAGATGCCGTATTCTGCAAGGCCGCCGGGCTTGATATCGCGATTGAATAGAACCACCCGCGCGCCCAGTCCCGCCAACTCCCGGGCACCGAACAATCCGGCCGGTCCCGCACCAATCACTGCAACATAATGTGATTTCTGCTCCGACACTGTTCCTCCTGGTGGCATGCGCACAAGACTAGGCGATTATGTGGGAAATGGGGTGCCGACACAAGTTCGAGAAAGCATGCCAGCGGTCGGGCAGAGACAAGCCCGCCGGACTGTTGCGTTGGCATGCATAATTGCTATTATCAACTCAGGACATTGTACACAAAAGCCGAAGATTTTTCTAGTGCCAGTTTTCACAATCGAAAGAGATATTGGATGGCCGAGGCGTGTGCTAAGATTAGATGTCCAATGTTGAAGGAGGCCGTATGACACTGCCGGATGACAAGCGCAGACGGAGCCCCCGAGATCGATTCCGGAACATACTGTCGGTTGAGCGGGAGAACGAGCGTGAACAGGAGATTCGAAAGCCTGCGGTTGTAAATCTGCCAAGGGTCGGTGCGGCGGTGGCGGAATCGGCGCCCGAGTCGAGGTCGGCTCCCCAGGGCGTCGCACCATTTCGCTCTGCGATGTCCAGCTCGCGTTTTCTGCCGACCTTCTGGACGATTGGCGGCGTCCTTTCCGTCATTGCGAACCTCGTTCTGTTGATGCTGTTGATCAGCGCTTGGCGCGGCATGGGGGCGCTGAATCCTGCGGGCTCCGGAGGGGGAGCGCTGCTCGGACTGTATACCAGCCTGGAGCAGATGGATCAGGCCCACATCCGGGGCACGATCCCGGTTCAGACAGACCTCGCGCTGGATGCTTCCGTGCCGGTGAAGACCTCGACCAGTATCACGCTCGCGCGGGATGTGCGCATCCAGGGAGCCCACGTCACGATTGACACAGCCCTGTTCAATATTGACGCTCCGGCAAGTATCACACTTCCCGCAGGGACGTCACTGGAGGTCGACCTGGATATGACTCTGCCGATGCAGTCCAGTATACCCATTGCGGTGGATGTGCCCGTGGATATTGCCGTGAGGGATACCGAGCTGCACGCGGCCATCCGGGGTCTGCAGGATTCCCTCAGGCCGCTCCTGTGTGCGGCCTCTCCTGGCGCCGCGCTGTCGGACGGCGCGCCGGTTTGCCGCTGACGGCTCGCGGCTTGCCCAAGGACCGAAGCAGTATAATGCCGCCCTATGCCCAAAACCCACACTAAGACGAAATTCCCAAACGGCCTGACGGTCTTGCTGAAGGAGATACATACCACGCCGCTGATCTCGCTGTGGGTGTGGTACCGCGTCGGGTCGCGCGATGAAGCGCCGCCGCTTACCGGCATCTCTCACCTGGTGGAGCATATGCAGTTCAAGGGGACGCGCCGCTTCCCTGCGGAAGTCATGGATAGGGCGGTGGCCCGCGAGGGCGGGACGCGCAACGCCTTCACCTTCCTGGACTGGACGACGTACTTCGAAACGATGCCAGCGGACAAAATCGACCTGGGGCTGCGGCTCGAGGCTGACCGCATGACGCATAGCCTCATAGATGCCCAGGAGCTCGCCTCAGAGCGAACGGTCGTGATCTCCGAGCGGGAGGGTCATGAGAACGAGCCCATGTTCCTGCTGAGCGAGGCGGTACAGCACGCGGCGTTCCGGGTGCATCCCTACCATCACGAGGTCATCGGAGATATGGCCGACCTGCGGACGATGCAGCGCGACGACCTGCACAGGCATTATCGACGATACTATGTTCCCAACAATACCGTCGTAAGCGTCGCTGGGGACTTCGATACCAAAGAGATGCTCGGACGCATTCGCAGAGAATTCGCCCGCATCCCAGCTGGTCCAACGCCGCCGCGATTGAGCCGCACTGAACCGGAGCCACGAGGCGAGGCGCGGGTCAGGGTTGAAGGTCCGGGCGAGACAGCCTATCTTCAAGTGGCCTATCGCTTCCCCGCGGCCTCGCACGCGGATTTCTTTGCCCTCTCGGTGTTGGACAGCCTGCTGGCCGGGCCTAGCAACCTGAATATGTTCGGGGGCGGCGGGATTTCGAACAAGACCTCGCGTTTGTATCGTGCCCTGGTCGACAGGCAGTTTGCCGTAGGTTTCTCGGGCGGCTCGAATTTGACGATCGATCCGTACCTGTACTCCATCTCCATCACACTGCACCCCAAGCGCAAGCCCGAAGAGGCTCTGGCCGCGCTTGACCGCGAAATTGCGCGAATCCAGGATGAGGCCGTCAGGCCCGCAGAGATCGCGCGCGCCATCAAGCAAGCGCGCGCCAATTTCGCATACGGCACCGAGAACATTACCAACCAGGCTTTCTGGCTCGGCTACGCCGAAATGTTCGCCTCGTATGTTTGGTTCGAGTCATACGTGCCGAAGCTGGCGGCGGTGGCGGCGGGCGACATCCGCCGCGTGGCACGCCAGTACTTGCAGCCGCGAGCGAGAGTGGTCGGCGAGTATGTTGCGACCGGAAATGGTGCCGCCAGATGAGTCCCCAACGCATTACCCGAGGCGGCTCGCGGGGATCCCTTCCGGGTCCAGAGAACATTCATCGCGAGGTCCTGCCGAACGGGATCACCGTGCTGGCGCGTTCGAACTTCAGCAGCCCTTCCGTGACCATCAGCGGCTACATCAAGAGCGGCAGCGTGCTGGACCCTGACGCCAAGCTGGGTTTGGCGGACTTCACGGCCTCGGGGTTGATGCGCGGCACCCGCCGGCACAGCTTTGACGCCCTGTACAACGCACTGGAGTCAGTAGGCGCGAGCATGGGGCTCGACTCGGGGATGAACACGACCGGCTTCCATGGGCATGCCCTAGTCGAAGACTTGCCCCTGCTCGTGCGCCTGCTGTCCGAGGCGCTGCGTGAGCCGATCTTCCCGAGCAAGGAAGTTGAGAAGCTGCGGCATCAGCTGCTGACGGGCCTGGCGGTCCGCGCCCAGGACACCGCCGACATGGCGGACATGGTATTTGATGGAGTGCTGTATCGCGGGCACCCGTACGCGCGGCCTGAGGATGGCTACCCCAAATCCATTAAGGCCATCCGGCGCGAGGATCTCGTCCGGTTCCATCAAGCCACTTTCGGGCCCGCGGGCATGGTTATCGTGGTGGTGGGTGCAATCGAGCCCAGGCGGGCTGCAGCCGTGGTCCGTCGGACACTGGGGTCCTGGAAGAACGCGGGGCAGCGCGGGTGCGAGGCGCCGGGAGATCCGCGGCCGCTGCGGGCGACCATCCAGCGTCATCACAGGATCGCGGGAAAGGTGCAGGCCGATATCATTATCGGGACGAACGGCCCGCGGCGTACAGATCCGCACTGGCTGGCAGCGTCGCTGGGCAACTCCGTTTTGGGTCAATTTGGGATGATGGGTCGGGTCGGCAAGTCGGTCAGGGAGGAATCGGGGCTGGCGTACTATGCGTACTCCAATCTAAGTAGCGGGCTGGGCCCCGGCGCCTGGACGGTGAGCGCGGGCGTCAGCCCGGCCAACGTGCAGAGGGCAAGCGCTCTCATCATCCGGGAGCTGAAGCGCTTTGTGAAATCGGGTGTTACGCGGGAGGAACTGGCAGACAGCAAGGCCAACTTCGTGGGCAGGCTGCCGCTGTCGCTGGAGTCCAATGCAGGCGTTGCCAGCGCGCTGCTCAACATCGAGAGATACCAGTTGGGGCTGGACTACTACCAGCGCTATGCCGAAAGGGTCCAATCCATCACCCGAGCCGAGGTGCTTGAGGTCGCACGGGAATTCATTGATCCGGATCGCCTAGTCGTGGCCACGGCCGGGCCCTAGGGTCTGGATGGGCCAGGCGTCGTGATTCTCAGAACGGGCGTTGACTTGATCGAGATCGATCGGGTGGAAGAGGTGGTGCGCCGCCACGGCGATCGCTACCTCGAGCGGATCTACACTCCTGCGGAACTGGCGCAGTCTCAGGGCCAGCCTCAATATCTGGCCGGGCGCTTCGCCGCCAAAGAAGCAGTGGCCAAAGCGCTGGGAACGGGGATCGGCGTTGTGGGATGGCAAGAGATAGAGGTCTTGGGGGACGATCAGCACGCGCCCCTGTTGAACCTCTCGGGCGCGGCGCAGAGGCGTTCGGATGAGCTTGGACTAACGGCGTGGTCGCTCAGCATCAGTCACAGCACGACTCATGCAGTGGCCTTCGCGGTTGCGTTTGGCGGGGGAATATCGACCGCAAGAGAACGCGGATGAACTTCACTTGATCTGATGAACGGCGACGAAGAAGGCTCAAGGAGATGGGGGAGCGGCATCACCCCCGACCCATTTCTTCCTGGGCCCGCGCTGTGAGTTCGAGAGCCTGGCAAGCGCTTTGGCGATGAACCGTCGTGAATGGTGCCGGACCGGATATCGCGGCACAGGGAATGGCGGCATGCCAGCAGAGTCCCGCGAAGCTACAAGAAGATGTCTTCCGGAAGCGCAACGCGCGCAAGAATGAACTTATCATTGGAGCTTGGACCACGGCAGACACTCCGAGCGCTCATTCGGTGCCAGGACATTCGGAGGGTGCCTGCAGATCCGGTTGCGATGCCGGTCGGGCAGCGCAAGGAGCGACAGTGAGCTTTGAGTCGCCATATCTCAGCTTGCTCAAGGACCGCATCAATCTCAAGCAGAGCCCTTTCAGTGAGCGCGCCTCGAGGTTGCTTATCTTTCGATTGAACGGGCATTTTACGATCCGCCTGGCGGAGCGCTGGTTCAAGTTGGCGGGACAGCTGGCAGCCTATCGCCAGCGCGCCCCGTTGATCGATCGCTGGGTGCTAACCGATGGGGATTCCAATCCGCTTGATGTCACGCTCACAAGCTACCCACATCGGCTGGACTGCGCCACGCGCCTCGGGGATTTTGTGCTGAGCTTCGTAGATCCAGAGACGCTGCTGCTGACGCTCCCGGCGGCGCGGTGCGGCCTCAGGTTCGAGGCAAATCTGGACAATGCGCTTCCGGATCGTCGCGGTGGTGTGCTGCGGCTGACAGGCGATATTCGCCGGAATGTGGCGTACACGACCAATGCGCGCATCCTGCATCACGAGGCAACGGGCCTGAAGGCGGGGAATCAATCCGTGCAGCTCCTGTTGGATGCGTCCGACGGCGGCCGAAGCTTCATGCTGAATATCACTCCGCGCCTGGGATTCAATCGCCATATTCCAGTCGCCGGTCAGGTGTTGGAGGCCTCCGCGGCTCGCTGGCATGCCTGGTTCGCCTCGGCGCCCGAGGTGGCCGAGGATTACCGGGCGCAGTACTACTATGCCTGGTGGGTGATGCGTGCCGGATTGATCTCGACGCGATTCTATACAACCCGCGAGGCCATGACTCCCTCCCTGGCGCACTATGTGGGCATCTGGCAATGGGACGCTTACTTCCACGCCCTGGCATACCGCCACATTGATGGACGCCTGGCGCAGGACCAGATCCGCATCATGCTGGACCACCAGCGGCCGGATGGCATGATCCCGGATGCCATCCACGATGAGGGCACGGTCACGCATCTCAACGCCCCTGTGGATGCTGACGTCACCAAGCCACCGCTGCTGGCCTGGGCTGCCTGGAAGCTCTACGAGCTGGATGGCGACCGTGAATTCCTGGACGAGATCTATGAACCGGTTGTGCGCTGGAACAACTGGTGGTTCGACAACAATGACCTGGATGGCAATGGGTTGTGCGAGTACCAGCACCCGTTTTCGTCGGGTCTGGACGACAGCCCCCTGTGGGATGACGGCATGCCGGTCGAGTCGCCGGACCTCAACACCTATCTGTACCTCCAGCAGGAGGCGCTTGGCCGGATCGCCGAGGTGATTGGGGAGCACGACCAGGCGCAGCTGTGGCAGCAACGCGCCCGCGCCATGGTGGAGCGCCTGATTCGCATCAGCTGGGATGCCAACACCGGTTTCTTCTGGGCGACGCACAACGGGAACAGGGTGAACGTCCGCACACCGTTTAACCTGTTCCCGCTTCTCACCGGTCAACTGCCGGCAGATATCTCCCGGCGGCTCGTCGCCCACCTGACGGACGCGCGGCAGTTCTGGTCCCGCTACCCGATCCCCAGCGTGGCGATGGATGACCCGAAATACGATCCCGTCCAGATGTGGCGCGGACCTACCTGGGTCAACATCAACTATCTGCTGATCGAGGGTCTGTTGCGGTCAGGCTATGCAGTGCTTGCTCGTGATCTGCGCCGCCGGACACTGGATCTGATCTGCTGCCGGGACGACATCTACGAATACTACCATCCGGAGACAGGCGAAAACCCACCCGCGGCGGCTGCCACATTTGGCTGGTCGTCCGCCGTGTTCATTGACCTGGCGATCCAGGCCGCGCGCGAGACGGGATCCGACTGACCCGCGCTGACGGGCGCTACTGCAGAATGGCAATGCGGGAAGGCACGGCCAATAGGCCGGCTCCATAGCCGTTCCCCGTGGCGGAGGCGGCAACGAGGTGAGTTTGGCTGCGGGGTCCGGCCAAGGCGAGCCCGACGCGAGTTCGTGTGCGCGGTGCGCGGGCCCCTGGTGGTGTTCGGACGTTCCAGCCGCCGTGGAGACGGCCGCGAAACGTGGTCTTGGGTGACCGCGATCGGGGGACAGACAAGTGACATTGACGCCGACTCTTCTTTTGGTATAATTCGCCTGCTTAATTGCCGACGTAGCTCAATCGGCAGAGCACCCGCCTTGTAAGCGGGCGGTTACGAGTTCGATTCTCGTCGTCGGCTCCAGGTGCTGATTGGCTACTCGGTTTGTCTCTGGAGGGTTGGGCCCGGGGACGGAGCAGGTGCCAAATAAGTTGTTCGCGGGCGGTTACCCAAGTGGCCAAAGGGGACTGACTGTAAATCAGTTGTCAGAAGACTTCGGAGGTTCGAATCCTTCACCGCCCACTGCCCCGCCAAGGCGGGGGGGCCCGGTTAGCCGGCCCATGTAGCTCAGTCGGTAGAGCACACCCTTGGTAAGGGTGGGGTCGTGGGTCCAATTCCCACCATGGGCTCCATTGCTGAGGCAGGACCTCGGTTGAAAAGGAGGAGATGACGATGGCGAAGCAGAAGTATGAGCGGAATAAGCCGCATGTGAACGTGGGGACGATGGGGCACATTGACCATGGGAAGACGACCTTGACGGCGGCGATCACGAAAGTGAGTCAGCTGCTGGGGAAGGCGAAGTTTCGGGCGTACGACAGCATTGACAATGCGCCGGAGGAGAAGGCCCGTGGGATCACGATCAACATTGCGCATGTGGAGTACGAGACGGACAAGCGGCATTATGCGCACGTGGACATGCCGGGGCACCGGGACTACATCAAGAACATGATCACGGGTGCGGCGCAGGTGGACGGGGCGATCCTGGTGGTGGCGGCGCCGGACGGGCCGATGCCGCAGACGCACGAGCATGTGCTGCTGGCGCGGCAGGTGGAAGTGCCGTCGATCGTGGTGTACCTGAACAAGACGGACATGATGGATGACAAGGAGCTGCTGGAGCTGGTGGAGCTGGAGCTGCGCGAGCTGCTGACCAAGCAGGGTTTTCCTGGGGACACGACGCCGATCGTGCGCGGCAGTGCCAAGCAGGCGTTGGACAGCGCCTCGACCGACCCGAATGCGCCGGAGTATGCTTCGATCCGCGAGCTGCTGCGGGTGATCGACGAGTACATTCCGGAGCCGAAGCGGGAGGTGGAAAAGCCATTCATGATGTCGGTGGAGGACGTGTTCTCGATCAAGGGGCGCGGGACGGTGGTGACGGGGCGGGTGGACCGTGGGAAGGTGAAGGTTGGGGAGCCGGTGGAGATCATCGGGCTGCATGAGAAGAGCACGAGCTCGGTGGTGACGGGTGTGGAGATGTTCCACAAGTCGCTGGACGAGGGGATGGCGGGAGACAATCTGGGGCTGCTGCTGCGGGGCATAGAGCGCACGGACGTGGAGCGCGGGCAGGTGATCGCCAAGCCGGGGAGCATCACGCCGCACAAGAAGTTCCTGGCGCAGGTGTACGTGCTGAAGAAGGAGGAGGGGGGGCGGCACAAGGCATTCTTTACGGGTTATCGGCCGCAGTTCTACATCCGCACGATGGATGTGACCGGGGATATCGCGCTGCCGGAGGGGGTGGAGATGGTGATGCCGGGGGATGACGTGAACCTGACGGTGGAGTTGATCGTGCCGGTGGCGCTGGAGCAGGGCTCCAAGTTCGCCATCCGCGAAGGCGGCCTGACCGTCGGCGCGGGCGTCGTCACCAAGATCATCGCATAGG
>Ga0315288_10002898_pt1 | contig 21930 bp, 15 predicted proteins | sample YL17G11_20_MG_FD_203454 | JGI IMG/M metagenome (GOLD analysis project Ga0315288, IMG submission 203454) | Sediment microbial communities from Yellowstone Lake, YNP, Wyoming, USA - YL17G11_20 | ecosystem: Environmental > Aquatic > Freshwater > Lake > Sediment | place: USA: Wyoming | collected...
CGATCGTGCCGAGCGACGCCACATCGCCTTTCGCGAGCGCATCCGCGGCGCTTGGCATAACCTGTTCGCTCTCGGCGACGAATTGCTCAAAGCGATCGAGAAGCGGAGAGTCGTCCCGGAGAATGGCGCGAAGCCGATCCTGCGCATCGGCGCTGCCGCGCACCGCCGCTGCCAGGTGCGCGTCGCTTCGCCCGGTGGCGGCGTTCCACCGCTCGACCGCCGCCCTCGCCAGCCGCGACGCGCGGTTGTAACGCTCCATCGCCTGCCCGGTCTTCTCCGCCGCCACACCCGAAACGCCGATCGCGAAGGCATAACCGCCCGGCATGTCGATCGATCGCTCGAACCGCAGCGGGCAGTAGGAGTACTGGGCGATCTGACCCGCCCGGCAGCAGAGAATGGCGGTGTGGTCTTCGCTTCCCCCGAAGGTGCCGACGCCGCTGTCGCCCGCCAGCGCCCCGAAGCTCTGCCCGTTCTCCACCGCCGCCAGGTATCCCGCCAGATCCTCCCGCGAGCCGATGTTCCGCACGTATTCCGGGTGCTGCTGGAGCTGGTTGATGCTCGCCATCGCGATGAAGCAGCCGATCATCAGCGCGCTGGAGCTGCTCATCCCGGCCGCCGGCGGCAAGTCGGAAGCGAATGCCAGGTCGAGCCCGCGAAGTTGGCCGAAATTGCGCGAGACCCGCCGCGCGACCGTCATCGGGTAGTTGGACCAATGCCCGCTCGTGGGCGTCAGTTCCGGGCCAATCGCGAACGAGACCTCCTCGCCTCGCGATGCATCCATGATGCGAAACAACCCGTCCGTGCGCGCGCCGGCCACGACGCAGAACCCGCGCTCCACGCAGGCCACCATCGACCGGCCCCCGGCATAGTCCGTGTGCTTGCCCAGGACTTCCACCCGCCCCGGAACGAACGCCGCAACCGGGTCGTTCACTGGCGGCAGGAACGCCGCCGAGGTTGCGAACAGCGAGGCCTTCTTGTACGCCTCATCGTGCGCGAAGCCCTCGTGCCGCAGCCGCTCGGCAACCCGCCGGCAATCCGTCAGCGCAGTTGTCGTATTCAGGTCGCTCACAGAGCTCTCCCGCGATCACCGACGCCCGCATAGAGTAGCGGCGCGCGAATCACTTGTCATGAGAGCCCCGCTGGACTCGCGGTGCGCCGGCGGCGAGGATAACATCGTGGCCGGGTTGGGACGGGCGACAATTCCGTGAACGGAGGCTACCCGTCGGGAGCTCGCATGCAGCTACGATTCATCGGAGCGATGCTGATAGCCGCGGCAGTGGCGGCAGGGGGGTGCAGGAAGGCCCCGCCAGCCGCCAAGAAGACCGTCATCACATTCTGGCAGCCGTTCGCAGGAGACGTTAAGGAGGCCATGGAGAAGCTCCGCGTGGAGTTCGAGCGCACCCACCCGGGCATCGAACTCAACATGTCCTATGCCGCCAACAATCTCAACGCCAGCCAGAAGCTCTTCCTGGCCATCGCGGGCGGCGCGCCGCCGGATGTGACCATGGTTGACGGCCAGCAGCTTGCCGAATGGGCCGCGCGCGGCGCCCTCACCGACATCACCGACTATGTCAACACATCCGGCCTGACCGGAAACGACTTCTGGCTGCCTCGCTGGAAAGAAAGCATGTTTGCCGGGCGGGTCTACGCGCTGCCGTGGGGCGCTGACCCCAACTTCGCCCTGCTCTGGAGCAAGAAGGCCTTCCGCGAAGCGGGCCTCGACCCCGACCGGCCGCCCACCACCATCCAAGAGCTCGACGAATACAGCCGCAAGCTCACGAAGTTCGACAATCGCGGCCGCCTCATCCAGCTCGGCATCGTCCCGTGGGAATGGCTCGGCGACAATTCCATGTTCACCTGGGGCTATGCCTTTGGCGGGGATTTCTACGAGCCTCCGCCTCCTGGATCGAAAACGCTCATCGGCAAAGTCACCGCCAACCACCCGAAGAACGTCGAGGCGCTCAAATGGATCGCCAGCTACTCCCGCAACTATGACGTCCGTAAGATCCGCGCCCTCCAGACCAGCGTCTTCGGCATGGCCACCAACAACCCCTTCTTCGTCGGCATCGAGGCCATGCGGCTGTTCCATGTCACCGAGTTGAAGTGGCTCCACATGTACGCCCCGACCCTCGAATACGGCGTCGGCGTCATCCCCGCCCCCCCCGACGGCGAACACCCCACCGGCTGGATCGGCGGCTGGTCCATGGCCGTCCCCCGCGGCGCTAAGGCCAGCGCCGAAGCCTTCGAATTCATCCGCTGGATGTGTACCAGCGACGAGGGAACCATCGCCCTCGGCAAAGCCATGAACCAGTTCCCCGCCTACAAAAAAAGCCCCTTCTTCGACACCGTCAAGGACGATCCGGACCTGAAGGTCTTCTATGAGATCCTCAAGAACTCGAAACACGTCAGAACCCTGATGCCCGTCCAGGGGTACCTCATGGAACTGCTCAAACGCGGCGTGAATAAGGTGCTCTACGAAGACGCCGACCCCCAACAGGTGCTCGATGAGATTACCGTCCAGACCCAGAAGCGGCTGGAGCATGTGCTCAGACGCGTCGAGCTGCAGATGGCGGCCGACGGCCGCATCGGAGAGGCCAGATGAGGCAGGACAACCGCTGGCCCATCGGCATCGCCTTCTGCCTGCCGCTCATCGTCGGCCTGGCTTCACTGACGATCTACCCGATCATCGCGTCGCTCTACTACAGCCTCACCGATTATCCCATTTTCGGCCGCCCCGTCTGGCTCGGCCTGGCCAATTACCGGGAACTGGTGACCGATCCGCGCGTGTGGCTTTCCCTCTGGAATACCGCCTATTTTGCGATCTTCGCCGTTCCCCTCGGGATGTTCTGCGGCCTGATGCTGGCGCTGCTGCTCAATCTCAAGGTCAAGGGCCTTGCCTTCTACCGCACCATGTTCTTCCTCCCCAGCATCGTTCCCCTCATCGCCGCCTGCGCCCTCTGGGGCCAGATCCTCAGCCCCCAGCGCGGGCTGCTCAACGAGTTCCTTCGATTCATGGGCCTGCCCGAAGCGTGGGTTCCCGGCTGGCTGGCGCATGAGCTCTGGGCCAAGCCGGCCCTGGTCGTCATGAGCCTCTGGGGCTGCGGCGGCGGGATGGTCCTCTACCTCGCCGCCCTCCAGGACGTCCCCCAGGAACTCTACGAGTCCGCCTCCCTCGACGGGGCCACCGCCTGGCACCGCCTCTGGCATATCACCCTTCCCATGATCTCGCCCGTCCTCCTGTTCACCCTCGTGATGGGACTCATCGGCACCATGCAGTACTTCGCCCAGGCGTACGTCCTCACCAGCGGCACCGGCGACCCCAACGACGCCACCCTCTTCTACGCCCTCAACCTCTTCAACACCGCCTTCGCCGAGTACCGCCTCGGCTACGCCTCCGCCATGGCCTGGCTGATGTTCGTCGTGATCTTCGTGGCCACGCTCGGCGTGATGAAGCTGTCGAACCGCTACGTGTATTACCACTCGTGAGGTGATGATGAACCTGCGGACATGGCAAGTCTGGCTGGCGACGGCGGCGCTGCTGGCCCTGTCCATCCTCTTCGCCATCCCGTTCATGTGGATGCTCGGAACGTCGCTCAAAGTGCCCGACAAAATCCAGACCGCCAGCCTCGATCTCATCCCCCGCGCCTCGTTTATCCAGCGTGACGGCCAGTGGCTCCGCGTCCGCCCACTCGGCGCCAAGGCCGGCAAGATCGAAGCCCAGCTCTATCGCGACGGCCAGGCCGCCGAAACCATACGCGTCGATCCCGCCGAGCTGAAAGATCGCTTCCACCTCTACGGCGCCAACTACACCGACGCGCTGAGCCCCCACCGATTCCCCTTCCCCACCTACCTCCTCAACACCCTGGCCATCTGCCTGATCTCCGTCACCGGCACCATCCTGAGCTGCTCGCTGGTGGCCTACGGCCTGTCCTGCGTCGAATGGCGCGGCAGGGATGTCCTGTTCTGGGTCATGCTCAGCACCATGATGCTCCCCGGGCAGGTGACCATGATCCCGCTGTTCATGACCTTCCGCAAGATCGGGTGGACCAACAGCATCCTCCCCCTCGTCGTCCCCACGTTCCTCGGCAACGCCTTCTTCGTCTTCCTCCTCCGCCAGTTCTACAGATCCATCCCCAAAGACCTGATCGAAGCCGCCAGAATCGACGGCTGCAGCGAGCTGGGCATATGGGCCCGCATCATGCTCCCCCTCTCACGACCCGCGCTGGCCGTCGTCGCCCTCTTCACTTTCATCGGCGCCTGGAACGACTTCCTCGGACCCCTCATCTACCTCATGGACGAAAAGAAATACACCCTGTCCATCGGCCTGGCCATGTTCCAGGGCCAGTACGGCGGAGAATGGGGCCAGCTCATGGCCATGTCACTCCTCATGACCGTCCCCATCATCCTGCTGTTCTTCTTCACTCAGAAGACGTTCATTCAGGGCGTGAAACTCTCCGGCATCAAAGGCTAGGCAAGGAAGGTGATTCATGCGAATCCAACACGTCAGGCTCCTGCTCGGCGGATGTGTACTGCTGTACGCTGCCCGGTTGCTTCTCGCAGCAACGACTTTGCCTGTGCACGGCGCAGCCTTTCCCCTGAAGCCCGCGTCCAATGGCCGTTATCTCGTCGACCAGGAGGGCCGCCCCTTCTTCTTCCATGCCGACACCTGTTGGCAGATCGCCAAGAAGCTGACGCGCGAGGAGATCGACTTCTACCTCGACCGCCGCAAGGCCGATGGCTTTACAGCCCTGATGGCGCACACTTTCAGCAAAGAGCGCACCCCCATGGCAAACCGCGACGGCCACAACCCCTTCAATCCCCCCGACGACATCACCCGACCCAACGAGCCCTACTGGCAACACGTGGACTACTTCCTCCAGGCGGCCGAAAAACGCGGCTTCGCCGTCGCTCTGGCGCCCCTGTGGGTGCGATGGGGCGGCAACGACACGGCGGGCTGGCGATATGCCCTGAACGAGGACAATGCTGCTGTCTACGGCTCCTTCCTCGCCCAACGATACACCAAGCTCAAGAACATCATCTGGATCCTCGGCGGCGACGCCAACCCCATCGAACTGACCAGGCCGATTGCCCTGCTCGCACAAGCGATCAAGAAGGCTGCCCCGCATCACCTGATAACCGTTCACAACAAGCCCGGCTACGCCAGCGCTGCGTTCTTCGACACCCAGGATTGGCTCGATATCAACCTCGCCTACACATACGAGGATGTCTTCCGCCACGTCACGGGTGAGTGGAACCGCTTCACGCCCCGCCCCATCATCCTCGGCGAAAGCGGCTACGAGCAAGAGAACAACGACGGCCGCGGCGGCCCGCCAGTCCGCGTCCGCCGGCAAGCCTACGAGTCGGTCCTCGCCGGCGCGCTGGCTGGACATGCCTATGGCCACCGCGACATCTGGTGGCTTGGCCCCAACTGGAAGAAAGCCCTCGACGATCCCGGCAGCCGCCACATGATCCACGTCAGGAACCTCTTCACCTCCCTTGCCTGGTGGAAGCTCCAACCCGATCAGCACCATCGCCTCATGCCCGCCAACCGCGATTTCTACGACAAGAGCCAATACCTCACCGCCGCCCGCGCCCCCGACGGCAGCCTCGCCGTCGCGTACTTCCCCGCCCAGCGCGCCGCCGCTGTTCAGTTGGATCAACTGGCCGGCGATGTGAAGGCATACTGGTTCGATCCCACAGACGGCACTCGCAAGGACGCGATTGACGAACCCCTGCCGCCACGCGGCACGCACATGTTCGAGCCGCCCGGCAAGAACGCCGCCGGCGATCCCGATTGGGTCCTTGTCCTGCACGCTCGAACCCCCTGATACGCCGCGGCCATTGACAGAACCGTGCGGGTTTTTACGTCAGACCTCAGCCAAGGACATCGCCCGATGAACGCTATCCACATCCTCGCGTGTCTCGTGCTGCTGTGCCTGGCTGCTGCTGCTGACGCCGCCTCAGCCGTTGCCGCCAAAGAACAACCCGCCTTCCCCCTGAAGGTCAGCCCCAACGGGCGATACCTCATGGACCAGAAAGGCCAGCCCTTCTTCCTCCACGCCGACACCGGCTGGGACGTCGCCCAGTGCCTTACCCTCGATCAGGCGAAATTCTACTTCAACGACCGCAAGGCCAAAGGCTTCAACACCATCATCATGACGGTCCTGGCCGACGTCCGCGAAAATGTCAACAATTGCTTCGGCCAGAACCCCTTCACCAAGGAATGGGACCTCACCAAGCCTAATGAGAGGTACTGGAAACACGTCGATGCCTGCCTCGACTTGGCCAAGGAGCGCGGTCTCCTTGTCCTGCTCTCATCCATGTGGCTCGGCGCCGGCACGCCCATCTGGCGGGATTCCATGACCCCCGAAGCGGCCACCTCCTTCGGCCAGTTCCTCGGCCAACGCTACAAACGCTTCGACAACATCATCTGGATCGGGGGCGGGGATCGCCGCCCGGAATCCCAGACCTACGACGCCATTCTCAACCAGGCCGAGGAACTGAAAAAAGCCGCCCCCCATCAGCTCCAGACCTACCACTCCGCCCATGAGTACGCCAGCGCCGCCGAGTTCCCGCAGGAGTCCTGGCTCGACATCGACTTCGCCTACACCTATGCCGTGTCATACAAACAGGTCCTCGCCGAATACGCGCGAACCAGGCCCGTTCGCCCCGTGATCCTCGGCGAGACAGGCTACGAGGCCGAGCCCAACGCCATCGAGCTGCTCCCCGACCGGAGGCGCGGCGACGCCTGGTCCCCCTATCTCATACGAAGACAGATGTGGTGGGCGCTGACCAGCGGCGCCTGCGGCGTGGCCAACGGCAGCGCCGTCGTCTGGCGATTTGCCGACGGCTGGCCGAATCACCTCGATATGGCGGGAACCCTCCAGATGGCCCAGGTGGAGAAGCTCATCACGTCCCGTCCCTGGTGGCGGCTTGTGCCGGACCCCAAACACAAGTTCCTGACCGCAGCCTTCGGCACCTTCGGCCAGGCCGACTACGCCACCGCCGCTCTCGCCGACGACGGCAGCTTTGCCCTCATCTACCTGCCCAACGCGCGCGCCATCACGGTGGACCTGGCCAAGCTCGGCGGCGGCAAAGTCGCCGCCTGGTGGTACAACCCCCGCGACGGCAGACTGTATGACGACAAGGCGGCGGTCACTCGCGGGCCATTTGTCCTCCCGCCGGAGAACCGCGAATTGACGCCGCCCTCCAGCGGCCGTGAAGACGACTGGGTGCTCCTGCTCGACGATGCCGCCAGGAGCTTCAAGGCGCCGGGGCAATGATCTCATCGGGTGTGCTATGAACGCCATCATCGGATCGCAGGCCTACTGCTGGTTTCAGATCTACAACGCCCAAGGACAGAAGTACCAGGACCACCTCGACGAGATCTTCGCGCAAGTGCGCGCCGCCGGCGTCGAGGCGTGGGAAGGCGGCGTCGCCTCGCCCGAAGACGCCGCCCATCTGCGCGATCTCCTGGCGAAGCATCGCCTCGCCATGCCGTCCATCTACGTCGGAGCGTCCCTCCACCGCGACAGCTCCAACGAAGGCATCGAAGACGTCCTCCGGCAAGCTCGGCTCGCCCGGCCGCTCGGCGCCAGCATCGTCGTCGTTAATCCCGACCCCATCGACTGGCACAAGCCGATCAACAAGTCCGACAACGAGCTCAAGCGACAGGCCGAGGCGATGCAGACACTTGGCCAGAAGCTGCTTGCCGACGGCATGACGTTGGCCTATCACACGCACGACCCCGAGATGCGCGCGGCCGCGCGCGAGTTCCACCACATGCTCCTGGCCACGGACCCGGAATGCGTCGGCCTCTGCCTCGATGCGCACTGGATCTACCGCGGCGCCGAAAACAGCCAGGTCGCGCTCTATGACATCGTGAAACTCTACCTTAGTCGCATCCGTTCCCTCCATCTCCGCCAGTCGCAAAACGGCATCTGGACGGAGACGCTCTGCGACGGCGACATCGACTACCGCCCCCTGGCGCGGAGGCTCAACGGCGTCGGCTTCGCGGGACCGATCATCATCGAACAATGCTTCGAGAAGGGCACGCCGCAGACGGTCGGCGGCGACGAGCGGATCAGGCGCAGCCGCCAGTGGCTGCGCGACGCCCTGGGGCTGTGAACACGAACCACATGCGAGGCGGCTATGTGCGGAACGTATGCGTGGGCAACGATGGCGGCGGCGATCCTGCTCGCCAACGCCCTCTCTGAGGCGAAAGTCGAAGTGACCCTCACCCCGGTTGGCGGCGTATACGGGATGTACAACCGCCCGATTCCCGCCGCGGGCCAGACGCCCCAGCCGATCGAGCTGCGCCTTCAGGTCAAGAGCGACGCCGCGCAAAGCCAGCGAATCCCCATCAAGCTCACCGCGGTGGACGTCTTCGACGGACCTGTCGCCTGGAAGCAGGATCGCATGCTTGATACGCCGGGGGCCGGCAGGAGCGTCGAGGAGAAGGTCTTCTTCGCCGCGGGCATCGGCTGCTTCCGCATCCAGGCCGAAGCCGGCGAAGGCGCCGAAAAGACCGCCGCGACCACCGAGGTGGGCATCATCCCCCCGTTTCACCCCGGCGTTCGCCCCGATTCCTTCTTCGCCTCCAACACATCCAGCCTCCGCCGAGGCGAAGAGCTTAAGCTCCTCCAGGCCATCGGCATGAAAGTGCAGCGCGCGCATTTTCAACCACGACTGGCCGGCAGAGTCCCCCCAGAACCCGCGGGCAAGCCCCTGGACCTGGATTTCAAGGCCCAGGACGAAGCATGGGCGGACTCCAACGCCCACGGCCTGTGGGCCCTGCCCATCGTCGGCTACTCCTTCGAAGGCGCCAATTCCGCCGCCGGCCAGCAGTTCAAGATGCACGGTCCCCCGCGCGATTTCGCGGAATTCGTCAGCACCTGGGAACGCCTCCTTCGCCACTACCCCCAGATCACCACCTACGAGTTCTGGAACGAGCCGTGGATCTTCGGCTGGACCTGGGCCGCTACACCCGCCGAGTACCGCCGCCTCCAGAAGGCGTGGTGCGACATGGCCCTGAAGGTCAATCCCAAGTACCGCATCCTGGCCGGCAATAGCTCCATGTTCGCCGAGGATCACATCGAACACGATCCCGCCTGCTGGAAAGGCGCCCTCTCCGGCACGACGCACCATCCCTACAGCTACAGCACAGGCATGCCCAACCACCGCGCCGGCGACGTCGCCCGCTCCCTCGACTCCGGCATGCAGGTCACCCGACGCATGGGCCTGCCCTGTTACTACATCACCGAAGGCGGCTCCGAGTGGCCGGACAACGGCAAGAACAACCTCCAGAACGCCAGCAAAATCGTCCAGTACTTCGTCCGCACCGCCCTGATCGGCGCGTTTCAAGGCAACATGCAGTGGGGAATCGGCTACGGCCCCGCCTGGACCAGGAGCAATACCGCCTTTGCCGTCCTCAGCCATTTCCTTGAAGACCGACCCGTCGTAGCCGACATCTGGCCGAACCACGAGTTGATCTTCGGCGCCATCTTCGCCAATCCCAGGTTCGTCACCGACGACGTCAGGCTCCTCCCGCGCGCGCAGGAACTGGGCGCGCGATGGGATGTGACCGTGCCCCCTTCGCGCGGCGACGACCCAACCAGGGTCGCCGTCATCTGGAGCCTCACCGGCCGGTCCAACCAGAAACTCGATGAGAAAGGCAGGCTCACGATCGTCGATTTCGGCGATCTGAAGGCATACGACTTCATGGGCCAGAAGATCCCGCCGGTCACCGGGGGCAAGCTCGTCGTGCCCTTCACTCAGTACCCCGTCTACATCACCTCGGAGAAGCTGTCCGTCGTCGAGCTGCGCGCCCGCATCGGCCTGGCCATCATCGAGCAGGTCACGCCCGTCAACATGTATGCCCTGTCGCTCACCGAGCCGGCCGACAGACCGCAACAGCTTCTCGTGCGCATCGAAAACCAGGTGAATCGTGACGTGCGCGGCAAACTGCGCCTGAGCATCACCGGCCTGAGGCAGGAGACCACCGCCGCGTTCGCCGCGCCGGCCGGAAAGCTCGTCGAAGCCCGCATTCCCTGGCCGGGCGCCAAGCTCTCCGAGGCCAACCAGTATGGCATCACGCTCGCCGCGGAGGTCCAGACCACCGACGCCGTCGCCAGGACACTGGGCGTCGTCAAGACCGACCAGATCATCGCCGTGGCCCGCTTCGTCAGCCGCACCATCACTGTCGATGGCTCGCTGGACGACTGGCAGGGCGTCACCCCTGTGCTGCTCGACAGCCTGCAGGTCAGCAAAGGCTTCGATCCGACCGCGTATCTGCTCAACCCCAATCTGCCGCGCCCGGCGCAGATCGCCGCCGACCGCGTCGTGGCGCGCGTCTACACCGCCTACGACGACAAGAACGTCTACATTGCCGCGGCCGTCAACGAGCCGCGACTGTCCTGCTCCGCCGGCCAGCTCTCGCGCTCCGGCTTGCCCTATCGCAAAGGCATGCCCGACGGCCTGGACCACATCTCGCTCTGCGGCGATGTCCTCCTGATCGCCTTCGGCTTCCGCGACCGCGTCCCGAACTGGGGCCGCCAGATGAACGACCCCTACGCATGGAAAGGCCACTTCTACGACACCGACTACCAGTACGCCGCCCACGTCTCCACCGACGGCGACATGCTCATCAGGCAATGGGGCGACTCCACCCCGCGACGCACCGCTTACCAGACCGAAGCGGTCCCCGCCGTCGGCCCCGTCCCAGGCTCCGCCATCAGCATCAGACGCGATGAGGCCAGCAAGCTGACCATCTACGAGATCGCCATCCCACGCACGGAGCTGCGGCTCTTCGACCCCCTGACTGCCGAGCGGCTGCGATTCGGCTTCGTCCTCGCCAATGACGAACGACAGGGCTTCAACGGCCTGAACTGGGGCGAAGCCGCCGGCGTCTTCGACCACTGGGCCTCCGCCGGCTCCTATGGACCCTCTTGGATCGCTCGCGTGCCCTGCCAAACCTTCTTCGGCTTCGGGAAATGACCTCAGGCTGGATTCGCCACGAACTGGCCCCCCGGCACTTCTTCAGATAGCTCAGCGTATGCACCTGCCCCGTCATCTCCAGGTCATCGCGGTGCACCGGGCCATGGTGCCCTTCGATCCCAGCGGCCTGACGAGCGCCAAATGTTGCTCGCCGCCAATCGCAACGACCGGGTCGCCATCGGCCGCGCCACCGTTGATGAATCGAGGTAAGCCCAGCAGAATCATCGCCTTGTCCACTGCCTGCCTGTCTTGCGCCCTTCCGCAGCTTGACACCCGTTATCCGTGCCGGTACAAGCAATTGCCTCGCCAGGGTTAAGCGATGTCGTTGGACCATCGCCGCCCTCGGCCCTGTTGTTCTTGTCGGGTTTGCTGGCTGCATGATTGCCACCGTACTTCCGAGCATGGCCGGTTCAGCTACTTTCTTTGAGCATGTGCTCCTTGGCCGTAGCTCCGAGGACGTCAGCCCCATCGTGTCCGTCCTGTACAGCATGGCCATCGTGCTGGTGCTCTATCTGCCCTTCGTCGCCCTGCTCGCCATGATCGCCATCTGGGGCGAACGCAAAGTCGCCGGTCACATGCAGTGCCGTCCAGGCCCCAACCGTGTCGGCCCGTTCGGCCTCCTCCAGTCCCTGGCCGATGGTAGCAAGCTCGTCATGAAGGAAGACCTCATCCCGAGGGATGCCGACCACATCCTCTTCCGGCTTGCTCCTTACCTGACGTTCGTCCCCGTGTTCGTCGCCCTCGTGGCGATGCCCTTCGGCCCGGATCTGGCCTTCCTACGCAACCTCAACTCCGGACTCTTTCTCATCCTCGCCATGCTCAGCGTGGAGATCCTCGGCGTCATCGTGGCCGGCTGGGCCAGCAACAACAAATGGTCCATCTACGGCGCCATGCGCGAGGCCTGCCAGATGGTCTCCTACGAAATCCCCCTCGGCCTGTCGTTGCTGATCGGCGTCATGTGTGCCGGCACCCTCAACGTCCTGGACATGGGCTTCGAGCAGGGCGGTGGCCTCCACACCTGGCTGGTCTTCCGCAACCCCTTTGTCTTCCTGGCTTTCTTCGTCTATTTCATCGCCAGCCTCGCGTCCAACAAGCGAGCCCCCTTCGACTTGCCCGAATCCGAATCCGAACTGGTCGGCGGATACCATACCGAATACAGCGGCATGCGATGGGCTTTCTTCTTCTTCGCTGAGTACGCCGCCATGTTCGTCGTCGGCGGAGTCCAGACCGCCCTCTTCCTCGGCGGGTGGAACGATCCCTTCGGCCTCATCGGCTACTACCACCACCAGTTCATGCAGGACCCCGCAAGCCATACCGCCGGCCTCATCGTCCTGAACGTCATCGCCGCTGCCGTATTCATAGCGAAAGCCTCCACGATCATCCTCGTGCAGATGTGGTTGCGCTGGACCCTCCCTCGCCCTCGCATCGATCAGGTGCTCTACACCTGTGTCAAGGTTCTCCTGCCGCTCGCCTGCGCTATCCTCCTTGGCGCGGCGATCTGGCAATTGTTCGTGCCCGCGCGGACCGGACTGCCCTGGGCACACTACAACCCCTTCCGTTGGAACGATCTGGTCGCCGGCGCTTCCGTCCTGGGCGTACTGGTGCAACTGCTGCTGGCCTTCGTGGGGCTTGCCATCCTCCTGGCCATCGTGATGTGGATCGCGCACGCCGCCGCCACCGCCAAGACCGTCCGGAAACGCATCTCCGAGCCGGCGCCCATCCAGTTGGGCGTCACGCCGGGAACCTGAGCACCACGTGTTGGCATCCGCGGATCGCCGTCCCCGGAGGCCTCTGAAACGCGAATGGCTGCACGTATCGCAGGCTGCGGATACACGCATGAGCACATTCATACTGGCACAGCAGAACACCTCCATCACCGCGGCGCTGTTCTACCTCTTCGCAGCCATCGCCACCCTCTCGGCGCTGGCCGTCGCTGTCTCCCGGAACATCGTGCGCACCGCCGTCTACCTCCTCTTCACCCTCGGCAGCGTCGCAGGACTGTATTTCCTCCTGGCCTCCGAGTTTCTTGCCGCCGTCCAGCTCGTTGTCTACGCCGGCGGGACCCTTATCCTCATCGTCTTCGGCATCATGCTCACCAGCAGATCTCCCTTCAGCCGCTATCAACCGAGCCGGGTAGAGGTGTACGTCGCAATGGCCATCGGCGCCATCCTTCTGTTCGCGCTGATCATCGGAGTCCAGACAGGCGCCTCCAGCGGGGCGTTCGGCAGCTCGCCCCCGCTGACCGAACAGACCTACCCCGTCGATCGCCTCGGCCAGGCCCTGCTCGGAGATTACCTCGTGCCTTTTGAGATCGTCAGCGTGCTGCTCCTGGTCATGATGATCGGCGCAGCCTACCTGGCCAAGGCGCGCCGCCGCGACGCCTCCGCTCAGGATGCTACAAGAGCCCGGCGATGATCCCCTCGCCTTGCTTGGGAGCACTTATGCTTCTTGCCTTCATCGACACGACCATCGCTTTGCCGCACTACCTGACCCTCGCGGCCATCCTCTTCGTCTGCGGCCTGATCACCATCCTCACCAAACGCAACGCCATCGGCATCCTCATCGGCGTCGAACTGGTCCTCAATGCGGCCAACATCAACCTCGTGGCCTTTGAACACTTCTCGCACGGCGGCGCCGATGGCGCCCCGGCCTTCGCCGGCCAGGTCTTTGCCCTCTTCGTCATCGTCCTCGCCGCCGCCGAAGCCGCCGTCGCCCTCGCCATCTTCCTCAACTTCTACAACAACTTCGCCAGCGTTGACGTCGAAAAGGCCAGAAAACTCAAAGGATAGCCGTCTGCCGCCAACGACCCACCCGTCGTATAGGTGACGCGTAACAGGTAACATATAACGAATAGCCAATAGCTCATAACACCGACCCATGCCCACCCCAGCCCTCCTATTGCTCATCGCCACGCTCGTCCCTCTCGCATCCTTTGCCCTCCTCGTTTTCCTCGGCAAACGCCTGGGCTATCCGCTCGCCGGCTGGGTCGCCACCGGCGCCATCGGCGCAGCCTTCCTCCTCAGCATGTGGGCGATGACCTCATGGTTCGCAGGCAACGGAACCTGGGGCATGGGCGAAGGCCCCATCAACATCCCCATCCCCTTCCTTCCCGCTGGACAAGGCCTCAACCAGTCCAAGCCAGGCTTCCTCGACCTCGGCATCTACATCGACAGCCTCACCATTGTCATGTTCGCCATGGTCAGCGGCGTCTCCCTCCTCATCCACATCTTCTCCATCGGCTACATGGCCGACGACAAACGCTTCCCAAGGTTCTTCACCTACCTCAGCCTCTTCTGCTTCTCCATGCTCGGCCTGGTCCTTGGCGGAACGCTCCTCCAACTCCTCGTCTTCTGGGAACTCGTCGGCCTCTGCTCCTATCTGCTCATCGGCTTCTGGTATGAAAAGAAGAGCGCCTCCGACGCCGCCATCAAGGCCTTCGTCGTCAACCGCATCGGTGATTTCGGATTCCTCATCGGCCTGGGTGTGCTCTTCTACCACCTGGGCAATGTCACGCTGCCCGAAGTCTGGGCCGCTCTGGATGTCAGCAAACTCAACCTCTCCCCCGCCGGAATCAGAATCGCCGGCGCAGGCCTCTTCACCTCCAACGCTCTCACCATCATGGGCATCGGCCTGTTCTGCGGCGCCATCGGCAAAAGCGCCCAGTTCCCCCTCCACGTCTGGCTCCCCGATGCCATGGAAGGCCCTACCCCCGTCAGCGCACTCATCCATGCAGCCACCATGGTCGCCGCCGGTGTCTACCTCGTCGCCAGAATCTTCCCCATCCTCACCCCCGACGCCAAGCTCTTCATCGCCATCATCGGCCTGGTCACCCTCACCATGGCCGCTCTCATCGCTGTCGTCCAGAGCGATATCAAAAAGGTCCTCGCCTTCTCCACCCTCTCCCAACTCGGATACATGATGCTCGCCATGGGCGTCGGGAGCTGGGTCGGCGGCACGTTCCACCTCATCACACACGCCTTCTTCAAGGCCCTCCTCTTCCTCGGCGCCGGCAGCGTCATCATCGCCGCCCACCACCACCAGGAACTCCGCGAGTACGGCGGCCTCTGGCGCAAGATCCCCATCACCGCCATCACCTTCGCCATCGGCGTCCTCGCCATCGCCGGCATGCCCGGCCTCTCCGGGTACTACAGCAAGGACATCATCCTCGCCCACGCCGGCGCCTTCGCTTCGCTCGCCGCCCACGAGCACCACAACGCGTATTACTGGCTGTTCTTCATCATCCCCGCCCTGATCGCCTCCGTCACCGCGTTCTACATGACCCGCTGCTGGATGCTCACCTTCGCCGGCAAACCCCGCAACGACCTCGTCTATCAACACGCTTCCGAGCGGCCCATCATGTGGTGGCCGCTGGTCGGCTTGGCCTTCATGAGCCTCGTCGGCGGCTACGATGCGCCGCTCAACATCAAGGGCTTGATCGGAAAGGCCATCACCGAAAACACCAGCTATATCAACCGCGACGCCACCCGAAGCACCTTCGCGGGCTTCTCCCAGGCCTGGCCCGCCGATCTGCCGGGCAACAAGCCTGACTCTGAGGCCGGCGCCCCCATCGAGCTGACGCTGTCCCAGCAGATGCACGAGCGCGGCGAACACCTCGTCAGGCGGTTCGTCTTCTGGACCCCCTTCCTCGGCATCACATGCGGCGTCGTGTTCTACTGGCGAGCTTTCGCCCTGGCCAACGTGCTGATGCGCATCGCGCCCCTCCGCTGGATTCACACCTGGCTCTACAGGCGAATGTACTTCGATGAACTCTACATGGGCGTCTTCGTCGCCATCGCCCTCGCCCTCTGCCGCCTCGGCGCCGCCATCGACCGATACGTCATCGATGGCCTCCTTCACCTTCTGGCCTACGCCTCCCGCCGGCTTTCCGACCTGACCGGCCTCAACGACCGGTTCGTGATCGACGGCGCCGTCAACGGCATGGCCGCCGCTACCCAGGGCCTCGGCGCAGCGGCCCGCGCCCTTCAGACCGGCCGCATCCGACTCTACGTCACCGTCGCCCTCGGCATGGTCGCCATTGCCGTGGCTGCCGTCGTGGCGATGATGGTTCTCTGATCGTGCTGCTATCCGCTGATCGACGATGACAGGCTGCAAGTAACCGGTAACCAGGAACGAAGAATAAGTAACAGATGACGAGTGACTGACATGCATTTCCTCAACCAGTACCTGCTGACCATACTGATCTTCCTCCCCACGATAGGGGCGGTCGGGGTCCTGCTCGCCAAAAACCGACATGCCATCCGCTGGACCGCCCTCGCAACCACCCTCTTCACCTTCCTCCTCTCCCTGCTGCTCCTCGTTGCCTACCAGTGGAAGGGCAAGGACGGCGTCTACGCCTACCAGACCGACGCCCAGCCCAACGGCGTCGTCCAGATGGTCACCGCCGTCCCCTGGATCCCCGCCTTCCACATCGACTACCGCGTGGGCATCGACGGCCTCTCCCTCCCCCTCGTCCTCCTCAGCACCTTCATCTGCCTCCTCGCCTGCGTCGCCTCCTGGAACATCGACGCCATGACCAAAGGCTACATGACCCTGTTCCTCTTCCTCGAAACAGGAATCCTCGGCGTCTTCCTCTCCCTCGACTTCTTCCTCTTCTACGTCTTCTTCGAACTCTCGCTTCTGCCGATGTACTTCCTCATCGGCATCTGGGGCGGCCCGCGAAGAGAGTACGCGGCCATCAAGTTCTTCCTCTATACCCTCCTCGGGTCCGTCGGCCTCCTGATCGTCCTCATCGGCATGTACCTCCTCACACGCCAAATCCCCGGCCTCGAAGGCGGAACCTTCGACCTCGTCAGGCTCGCCGATCCCGCCGTTCAACAGGCCATGGGCGCCGCCGGCCTCACGCTCGGCGCCGCAAAAACCTTCTTCCTCCTGACCATGCTCGCCTTCCTCATCAAGGTGCCCGCCGTCCCCTTCCACACCTGGCTGCCAGACGCCCACGTCGAAGCGCCAACCCCAGTCAGCATGATCCTCGCCGCCATTCTCCTGAAAATGGGTGGCTACGGCATCTTCCGCATCGCCTACCCCCTCTTCCCCTCCATGGCCAAGGAGCTCTGGTGGCTGGTGGCCACCGTCGGCGTCGTCAGCATCATCTACGGCGCCCTCTGCGCCATGGCCCAGAGCGATTTCAAGCGGCTCGTCGCCTACAGCTCCGTCTCACACATGGGCTTCGTCGTCCTGGGCGCCGCCATGATGACCGATGCCGCCGTCAACGGCGCGCTCTTCATGATGATCGCGCACGGCATCACCAGCGCCGCCATGTTCTTCATCGTCGGCGTCGTCCACGAACGGGCGCATCACCGCGAAATCGCGCGATTCGGAGGGCTGGCGACCACCATGCCCCTCTACACCGGCTACTCCACCGTCCTCTTCTTCGCCAGCCTCGGCCTGCCCGGACTGTGCGGGTTCGTCGGCGAAGTGCTCGTCCTCCTCGGCTCGTTCCAGGCCGCACGCGGCGGTTCCATCCTCATGAACGCCGGTGTCAACCGCGCCCTCGTGATCGCCTTCGCTGTAGCCGCCTGCTCCGGCGTCATCCTCACCGCCGCCTACATGCTCTGGACCATTCAACGCGTCTTCCTGGGACCTGAAAAACCCGAATGCCGCGACTTCCCCGAAGTCAACTCCCGCGAGCAGACCGTCCTGATCCCCCTCGTCGCCATGGCGATCCTCCTCGGCGTCCTGCCCTACGCTATGTTCTTCGTGTTCACCAACACCACGGTGCAGGGAATGTTCAAGCTGTTCATGTAACGCTCCGTTGCGACTGACAACCGGCAACCCATATGTGCTCCATCCTCGCCACCCTCCAGACCGCCGCGCCTTTCATCCCCACCTGGGCCAGCCACCCCGGCTTCCAGATGCGGCCCTTCGTGGCCGAGCTTCTGCTCATCGCCACCATGGTCGCGGTCCTCCTGAGCTCCTTTGCCACCCGGCGATCCAACGCCATCGCCGGCGCGGTCACTCTCGCCGGCCTGCTCGTGGCCTTGATCTCCCTCGTCGCGCTTCAGCCCTTTGCCGAAGGACTCCAGTTCCGCGGCATGTTGCTCTCCGACAACTTCGCGGTACTCTGGAAGGTGCTCCTGCTGATCTTCACCGCCGGCGTCGTCGTCATGTGGTTCAGCACCACCGCCCCAGCCATGCACCCCGAAGACGGGCCGGAATTCTTCACCCTGCTCCTCGGCGCGTGCCTCGGCATGTGCCTCATGGCCTCCACCTCCAACCTCCTCATGATCTTCATGGCCGTCGAGATGGCCAGCCTCCCAAGCTATGTCCTCGCCGGATTCCGTAAGACCGATCGCCTCGGCTCCGAGGCGTCCCTCAAGTACGTCCTCTTCGGCGCTGCCGCCAGCTCCGTCATGGTCTATGGCCTGTCCATGCTCTACGGCCTGTACGGCACGCTCCAGATCGATGAGCTGGCCAAGTGGGTCTCCTCCGGCGGCGGCATCCCCCTGGCGGTGGCGCTCGTCGGCATCATCGCCGGCATCGGCTTCAAAATCTCCGCCGTCCCCTTCCACTTCTGGTGCCCCGACGTCTTCGAAGGCGCCGGCGTCGACGTCAGCGCCTTCCTCTCTGTCGCCTCCAAGGGCGCCGGCCTCACCCTCCTCATCCGCATCGTCATGTCCATCGCCCATGCCCAGAAGTACGCCGACACCGATGTCCTCCCCATGCTGGCCGTCGTCCTCGGCGCCCTCGGGGCCATCACCTGCACCGTCGGCAACACCGCCGCCTATGTCCAGACCAACATCAAACGCCTCCTCGCCTACAGCTCCATCGCCCACGCAGGATATATGCTCTGCGCTCTGTCGCTCCTCGTCAGGGGTCCCTCCTCGCCGCCCGGCAACATCCTCGCGGACGCCGCGACGCAGGTCCTGCTGCTCTACCTCGCCATCTACCTGTTCATGAACCTCGGAGCCTTCACCGTCGCCGGGATCATCTTCCGTGCCGCGGGAACCGAAAACATCGACGACTACGCCGGCCTCCGTCGCCGAAGCCCCCTGCTGGCGGCCTGCATGGCCGCCTGCCTCCTCAGCCTCGTCGGGCTGCCTCCCTTCGCTGGGTTCGCCGCTAAGTTCTACCTCATGTGGACGCTCGCCCAGAACGGGTCCTGGTGGTGGGTCCTCGTCGCCGTTATCGGACTTAATACCGTCTTCAGCCTATACTATTACATGCGAGTTGTACGACTTATGTACCTCGTCGACAACGACCAGCCAGCCATTGTCGCTCACCCCCTCGGTGCTGCCCTGTCGCTCGCCTGTGCGGTGATGCTGGTGGTCATGTTAATCGCGTTCAACCCCCTGCTGAAACTGACCCGCCAGTATGCTAGAATGTACTTGCCGGCGAGCAACGCTCCGCCGCCGGCCTTCGCGGAAAGGTCTTGATCGATGCCGAATTCCGGGATGACGAAGAATGTGATTGCAGTATTACGCGGCCTTCTTGGTGCCGAACGCTCTTCCGTGGTTCGTTTCATGGGCAGTGCCGAGATCTATGCCGGCCGCGGCGAGGCCGGACGCCTGCATGCCGTTGAGCAGCTCAGCGCCGCCTGCTCTCGCCACGAGGCCGAACTCGTTGCGATGATCGAGGAACTCGGCTCCCCCCCCGGCTTCGCGCCCGTGCCCACGGACTACCAGTACCTGGCGTATCTCTCTCTCGAACACCTCAGACCCAGAATCATCGAGGCGGCCAGAGACGCCCTGGCGCGGTATGAGGCGGCCATCGCCTCGCTCGATCTGGACCATCCCAGCCAAGTCGCCGCCCTCAAGGCGCAATTGGCCGATTATTACACCTTCATGGATTCGCCCGACGGGGGCCGAGGGACCATGGTATCCGCGGCGAGCACCCTTACCGTTCGTACTCAGCCAGCCGGCTCTCCAGCCGACGCGCACTGTCCGCCAGCCCACCCCAGCGATTCCGCGCCAGCCACAGACGCCGGTGCTCCCCGATAATCCGCTTCAGATCACCCGCCAGCGCGCTGCGGTCCTCCGAATCACCGTCGATCGCCCACCGCCCAAGCCCGCACGCGTGCTTCAGCATCGCGGCGGCGTTGCGGTATTCGTCGGCGATCAGCGCGGCGTCCGGACGATCCATCCGCGCGCCGCCCAGCGGCGACATCGCCCTGTCGATGGCTGATTCGGCCGCGTCGTATTCCTCTCGCGTCACGCCCTCCCATTCCCTCTGGCGGTCCGGCCCCGCCACCAGCCGCCAGAATAGCACCGCGGCATTCGAGCGGTGCTTCCGGATGGCAGGGTGAACATTGCCAAGCTCGCACACAAGCCGGCCCATCGTATGGGACCGGTCGCGGAACACGTGCAGCGATAGCGCCTCGGGCAGCGGGAGGTCGCGGTTGGCCGGCAAACACCAGCAATACGCGGCGCCCGCGGCCAGCCCCAGGTAGCTCACAGGCAGGTATTGCAGGTGGCCCCAATCGCCCCAGTCGGTGTTGAGGTAGCCGATGGCGCCGTGTTTGATCCCGTTCTCCGCGGCATTCTTCAGATTTGCGATGGCGTTGTCGGTTCTGCCGCTGATCGTGCACCAGCTCGATGTCCCGGGGCAGACGTAGAACGGCACGCCGGCGGCGGCGAAAATGGCGCCGTCCTTGTCGAACAGGTGATTGGCCTCGTAGCCCCACTCCAGCGCGATCATATCCTTGGGCAGTTCGCCCACCAGCTCCGGCCTGTGAAGGATGATATCGCCCCAGAACTGCATGGTTCGGCCGCGGTCTTTGACCAGGCGGTATATCTTCAGCAAAAAATCCAGGTAAACGCGCTCCTTGCCTCGCCGGACGCACTCCTCTTTGCTCCGGCCCTGGCCGACGTCGAATGTCTCGTCGCAGCCGACGTTGAACAGGCGGCTGCTGAAATGGGGCAGCAACTCGTCATAGAGGCTCTCGATGAGGCTGAGGCTGCGCGGATCGGTCGGACAGAGGCTGAACGGGCCGTCGAAATGGCCCCAGGGAAACTCGAAGCCGTCGGGCGCTTCGGCCAGCGGCTTGTACCGGGGCAGCTTCAGCCACCGCTCCATGTGCCCGAAGGAGTTCTGGTTGGGCGCCAGCTCGATGAAACGCTCGCGGCAGTAGCGGTCCAGTTCGAGGATCTCCTGGCCCGTCATGGGGCTGGCCTGGGCGTGGACTTCCCCGTGTGCGCGGTAGGCGAAGGTGTGCTCCGTGTAGAGTTGGAGCTGGTTGATCTTCATGGCGGCCAGCTCGTCCACGAGAGCGTAGAGGGTGGCCATCGTCGGGACTTTGTCGCGGCTGATGTCGAGCATGACGCCGCGGGCGGGGAAATCCGGCCAATCCTCGATGTGGACCGCCGGCAGCGCGTCGGGGAACTGCCGCAGCAGTTGGGCAAGGGTCTGGGCCGCGTAAAAAGCGCCGGCCGGATCGCACGCGATGATGTCGATGCCCGTCGTGGATATGGCCAGGCGATAGCCCTGGGGCTTGGCGGCGGAGGAGTCGATGGCGATGGTCGCGAGAATGCCGTCGCGGGGGCCGGCTCCGCCGGCGATGATCGAGCAGCGATGGGTGGTGTGTCGCCCGAGCGCGTTCTGGATGATCTTGGCGGCGGGGAGGAGATCGGCCAGCCGTGGGGCCAGCAGGCGAAGGTAGTGGTCGGCGGGAATCGGGAAAACCCCGCTGTCACGGTGGATCGAGCGCGGCGTCGGCAGCAGGACGATCTGTTCAGTCATGGTGTCACTCCGAATGAGGTAACACGCGATAAGCGCCCGGGAACTACTGCTCAGGCGAAAAGGGCGGGGGGGACATTGGCCAAGTCGCCGGCGGTCCAGTCGGCGCCGGCCTGGCGGAGAGTGCGTTCGTCGAAGCTGGTGGTGAGGCCAAGACAGCGGACGCCGGCGGCTTTGGCGGCGCGGATGCCGTTGGGGGCGTCCTCGACCACAATGCAGTTGGCGGGAGGAAAGCCCAGGCGG
>Ga0315288_10002899_pt1 | contig 21926 bp, 20 predicted proteins | sample YL17G11_20_MG_FD_203454 | JGI IMG/M metagenome (GOLD analysis project Ga0315288, IMG submission 203454) | Sediment microbial communities from Yellowstone Lake, YNP, Wyoming, USA - YL17G11_20 | ecosystem: Environmental > Aquatic > Freshwater > Lake > Sediment | place: USA: Wyoming | collected...
ACCAACAGGTACCTAAATAGCCTGATATCCACCAAAACCGGGTTTGAAACCGAGGTCGTGACAACGGGTAATGCCGGTGAACATGCCATGAGTATGCAGCTAGCGGAAATCCTGCCATTTGCCTCGGCATATGCTGTCGAATCTCAGGAGTTAATATCTTTATTCGAAAACTTTGGCGGCATCCTGCCTACCAAAGAATCAAAGGTGATAGAGCAAGGAATAGATATACTACAAATTGAGACCAGAAATCCTCACCTGCATGAAGAAAGAGGGAATCAGCATCTTAATGAGATATTGCTGTCCTCGATGAGCACAATCTACCATTCGCCCTTGTGCGATAAGGAAGTTAGGCAGGCAATTTTAGCGGAGTTGATCAACCAGGGGATTCTCAAGGACGGGGAGTTGCCTGCCCCCGTTCATATTAATTCTCCGCTAAGCAAGGTGAAGGTCGACAAGTTTGTGAACGTAATAAGAAAACATTCCGATAAATACCACGTGCTGCACTAAATGCAGATTTCAGGACAAAATCGTACCCGGCTCGACAGTTTCAGACGGCCAAATCTTGATTCCCTTAGAGACCTTACTCCCTTTGCCAATTAGCACATCATCACCTAGAATGCAGCCGTCCGAAATTTCGCTTTCCTCACCGATACGACAACGGCAGGCAACCAGGCAGTTCCTCAACTTGGCTCCCTTGCTAATTTGACAGTCCTGCCATAATACCGCCCCTTCCACTACAGCGCCTTCTTCTACACGACATCGTGTCCCCAATACGGCAGGCCCCCTCACTATGGAATTCCTATCAACAAAACAGCCTTCGCCAATTATTGCCGGCCCCTCAATGTGAGCTGAGGGGTGAACAAAGCTCTCCCCTTCAAATTTAATACCCTTATTGCCTACGTAGCGTCGGAGCAAATCGTGGTGCAACTTCAAATACTTATCTGGCGCACCTATGTCAATCCAGTAATCCCGGAACGGATAGCCGTATATAGCCTGCCCTTTCTCCAAAAGCGGTGGAAAAACATCACGCTCAAACATGGAGAAGGTATCGGGGGCGATGCAACTCAGAATATCTGGTTCCAGGATGTAAATACCAGCGTTAATCATATTCGTAGTTACCATTTCTCGACTCGGCTTTTCTATGAAACGTTTGACCCTGCCCTCGCTGTCGGTCTCCACTACACCATACATGGTAGGGTCTTCTACCGGTGTCATTGCCAGACTGGCTGTAGCTTTGTTTTTGCGGTGCAGCCTCATCATCCGACTCAGGTCAATATCAGTGAAGATATCCCCATTCAGGACAATGAACGAATCGTCCAAGAATCTTTCAGCATTTTTCACTGCTCCGGCTGTTCCCAGGGGGCGGTTTTCTATCGAGTATGTTAACCTGACGCCGAGCTTGCTGCCATCGCCAAGATAGTCCTGAATTTGCTCAGGTGACTTCCCAACGGCCAGAACTATATCAACAATATTGTGTTTCTTCAGGTACCCCCCGAGGTGCTCAAAGAAAGAGCGATTCAACACAGGAACCATTATCTTGGGAGTGTTACAGGTAAGGGGACGCAGCCTGGTCGCCTCCCCGCCAACCAGAATAACAGCCTTCATCGCACCTAAATCTACCCTACCCCAGACAAATGCGTCAACCTTCCCGGCCAACTTACGGCTCCCTTTCCACAATCCGATAACCCACTGTGATTTGCCATAACTCCCCCTCTGTGTTACTTTTCCTTATTAGGCGGCTGCTCAAATTTACCGTATGCCACTGTCTGATAAATCAGGCAACTAGATGATCTGTGAGCGGGATCATTTCAGAGCAAGGAGGAAAGATGGAGGTGATGGTCAATAAAACAAAGGTGTCTACAGTCCAAGGAGATATCACCAGGCAAGGCACCGATGCCATCGTCAATGCTGCCAACTCCAGCCTAATGGGTGGCGGCGGGGTGGATGGGGCGATTCATCGCGCCGGTGGACCAGCAATACTAAAGGAATGCCAGGAGATCGTTGCCCGACAAGGAAGACTGCCCACCGGGCAAGCGGTAATAACAACGGGGGAAAATCTCAAAGCACAGCATGTTATACACACCGTTGGTCCCATCTGGCATGGTGGCAGCGGAAACGAAGCTGAGCTTTTGAGAAGCGCCTATTACGAGTGTCTAAAATTAGCGACCGGGAACAAATTGGCCAGCATTTCCTTCCCTTCCATAAGCACCGGAGCCTACGGCTACCCGGTTGACGAAGCGGCAGAAATAGCAGTGGGCACCGTCGTTTCATTTCTCAAGGAGCAAGCTACATCCCTTGAAGAGGTTGTCTTTGTCCTCTTCGATTCGCGGACTTGGCAGAGCTACTGCTCCGCTCTTCAAGTTTACCTTAACCGCTCAGAAGCGTAACAAAAGGAGTCCTCAAGCGATAACCATCTGAGAAGGCCGAGATTTATTCCCCGCGATAAAGAGCGGGTGTGAGAAAAATGAAGTTGCTCCCTTTTACGTGAAGAATCCCTTAGGATCGAATAGCCTTAGTAAAGTCAAATCCTCTATGGCTACGGGCTGAGCCTCTTTTAGACTGGGACTGACCTTGAGTTGCCAGCCGACTTTGTCTCTTATCCGGGCTATGGCTTCTTCTACTGTCTGTTTTGGCCTCAATGGAACATAGGTTGTCAGCGTAAAGGTCTCTTCTCCGCCAATCTTTTCGAAAACGCCGACATCTGTTACCAGCGTCGTCACCTTTTTCCCGCTGAAGGTAATATAGGGTACTTTTTCCACTAGCCTCTGTTTGCCCGAGCTGATTACCACTACGGTCTCTCTGTTACCATTAGCTATATCGTTGGCTCCTCCTGAGCCAACCAAGTATGCCAAGCCGGGAATTCTTGTGGAGTTCACATTGCCATATTTGTCTATCTGCCCTCCTGCCAGAACACCCAGACATTGATTGGAAGAGCCGCCGACGAATACTCCCAGCACAGTCTCAACGTTGGTCAATACTTTGCACGTGTGCATGTTATGATAGCTGAATATAAATGGGTCTGAAGCTCTGGGGAGGTGACCATACATGCCTATCTCAGCCATCAAATCCACATCATAGCCTTTTTCTTTGAGTCTATAGGCTGCCAGCCAGCATGCCAGATGTGACAGCCCGACACCAGCGAGTATGGTCTTGTATCCTCCGGCAATGAATTTGTGGTTTATGACCTGCGCAGCGGTGACCACTGTTTTCTCTAGCGAATTCGGCTCTTCCTTGAAATCCACATTCGGTATCTCAGCCGCTATTTCGTCTTTCCAGGAATCCGAGTAAGCCTTCTCTTTAAGGTACAGAAGCCTGTCCCTACCAAGTTTGGCAAGATAATCATCGTGATCCTGGCAATCCAGAATCCAGTGCTTTATCCACTCTGAGAATCTTTGCTCGTCTCTCGATGCTTCCCTGCATTCAGTGAGGAAGTCGTAATCTTCAAAGTAATGCTCGAATTCAGGCAGGCCGCAGTTTGGCATTCCCGCGGGATGTGCCCCGTAAGGGGCTTCGCAGACCGCCTTGACCATATAAGAGGGAATTCGGACAAGATGTGAGTGCCTACGTATATACTCCGTGGGAACGATTTTCTCTGCGCTGACGATGACTCCCTGTTTTGCCCCCCAGGCTCCAAAGACGTCAGCCCCCAAGGGGTAGGTCATGATTGTGTTTCCGCAGCGGTCTGCAGCAGCGCCGTGGACCAGTGCAATATCCGGCCTCAATGCCCTCATGAGCCCTATTTTATCGCCGGGGACAAACGGGTCATCGATGACCGTAAATGATTCCTTGTTTTCCTCCTCCATGGAGCTTCCCACAATTGACCTGGTGGGCATTACGCTCCATCCCATTGCTCCAGCCAGAAGTCTCTGGGGGATGGTGAGCATCGTCCAGTTCTCGAACTCTACTTCGCCGGAGAGGTAGGCTTTTTGAGCCACAGGATTCGGTCCTGACGAAGGGTATACGTCACCAATGAAACTGGCTATGATTTTCTTGGCCAGTCTTCCATGAATAAGAGCCAGCACGGTTGCTGCGATGCCATTGTTTATGATGATGAACTCGGGGTTCTTGTCCCAAAACTCCCTTACAAGCTGGTAGAATAGAGCTCCGCCTCTTCCGGCAAAATGGATGGACATTCCTCTCTTAACGTGCCCTCTTATAGCTTCATCAAGGGAGCAGACCTTGTCTTCACCTTCAATTACGGGAAGTTGGAATTTCGAGTCTATGAAAGCTTTTAGTTCATGCGGTTCCATTGTCCTTCAGAAGAATTCCCGAGCAAGACAGACCCCGTGGTCTAAACAGCAACATGCCGGCTTCCACAGCCGCAGTCTAGTCGGACGGGGTCTTCCGGAGGAGTGCCTGCAGCTTTTCGTATTCGCCGTCCAACATGCGGTAGCAGTGCTTCTCTTCAGGAAACTTGTTGCTCTTCACATCCTCGCCGAACTCACGCATTGCCTTTTCGATGATTTCGGCCAGGTTCGCGTATTTCTTGACAAACTTGGGAGTGAACGCCTCGAAGTAGCCCAGCATGTCGCCGATGATGAGTAACTGGCCGTCAGTGTACATGCCGGCACCGATGCTCAGCACCGGTATGCTGAGCCTATCCGTGATGATTCTTCCCACTTCGGGAGGGACAGCCTCCACCAAGAGGGCGAAGGCACCCGTCGCCTCGACAGCCAAAGCATCCTTGATCAATTCCATAGCCGCATCTGCGGTGCGCCCCTGTGCCCTGAAGCCACCAAGCTGACCTGAGCTCTGCGGCGTAAGTCCGATGTGTCCCATCACGGGCATTCCGCCCTCAACTATCCCCTCAATCTGCTTGATGACCCGCCGGCCCCCCTCCAGCTTGATGCCATCGACGCTGGCCTCTTTGAAAAACCGGCCCGCGTTCACGATGGCGTTTTCCCTGGAGACCTGATAGGAAAGGAACGGCATATCGCCGATAACAAAGGTAGCGGGAGCGCCCCTCCTCACTGCCTGAGAATGTTGGATCATCTGGTCCATGGTAATGGGCACTGTTCCGGGCAGGCCGTGAACCACCATGGCAGCGCTGTCACCCACCAGAATCATGTCCATGCCGGCTTTCTCACAGAAGCTGGCCATAGGGAAATCGTAGGCGGTGAGGAAGGTGATTTTGTCACCCTTGCTCTTCATCTCTCTAAAGTCGAGCACAGTCTTCTTGGGCATCCGCTTCTCGCCCTCCTTCCTCATCCGGGCAGAGGTACCCTGAGGTCCTTGACCCCATGTTTTGATACCTTCAACCCGGGCTGGACCTCGCCAATCAGTTCAATGATGTTCTTAACGGAGCGGACTTTGTCTCTTGCCAATTCGGCTAGTCCGTCTTCAGACGTGCCCCACGGCATATACATCACGAGCCCTGGCCCGGGCTCCATCTTGAAGTAGCAGGGCGAGGCCACCCGTGCTATTTCCGGTGTCTCATAAATCCGGTTATAGCCGCCCATGGAGGCCCAGAGCTGGATGTGGATATCCAGAGGCAAGCTCACGACCTTGCGGATAGAAGCAAGCTGGGGAAGGGTGAGGTCTGCCACCGGGTTGCAGCTCCCGGCACCTAGCGATTCCACCAACTTCACTCCCGTGGCATTGGCATGCCCGGCGAATATAGAGACTTTGAAGACGATATCCTGTGGCAGGTCGCCGTTCTGCTTCATGGTGTTGAGCAGAGATAGCACGCCCTCGTCCCAGACGAGGAAACCCCGGAAGCCTATATCAATGCACCGCTCGACTTCCATGAGGTAATGACGCACCGTGTCCATGCCCCTCATCCTCATTCCCGAAATCGCCCCCTCGGGAGTGGCAATCTGCCGGCCCGTGTACCAGGCAGGCCTCGGCCCGGGAGTCATGATAACTTCCACCTGATTGTCATGAGCGATCAGGGCAAATTCCTTGAGCTGTTCGCGGGTCAGCATGCAGGCTCCCCGCACCACGGAAATCGAGCGGTGAAACGGCACCGCCTGCTTCCTCGCCTCGTCAATTGCGGCCAACAAGACTTTGGGCGTCTCTATCCCGGAGAGCTCCACTCGGTAGTGAGCGCCATCGGGGAATGTCTTCGTTGAGGTGGGCAGGTCGTAACCATCGCTGGCGGGGAAGCCGGCCCTTTCCATGGCCTGGGCGATCTTATCCATAGTTCTCCCTCCAAGGACCCAAGCTAGCAAATGACATGCTGGCTTCGCTTTTTCGGGTTCCTAGCCTATACTATATGACGCCCCTCGCAGTGTCAAGCTTGCCTGACCATAGACGACGCTCAATAGGCCTCGGGCTCGGTCTATCCACCGTAGATTACATTGTCTGATTACATAAGGTACTGTATGATAGGGTAGAATGTAAGTGGCCACGATAGCTTAGTGTTGATACTCAACTTAACGGCAAGGAAACAACAGTCAGATAACGGGCATAAGAGAGGACGGACATGGAGATAATCCCAGCCGTTGACATCAGGGGCGGCAGGTGCGTCAGGTTGTATCAGGGTGATTATAACCGAGAGACCGTTTTTGATGAGGACCCCGTGACAGCAGCCTTGACCTGGTATTCCCAGGGGGCACGATGGCTCCACATTGTCGACCTGGATGGAGCAGTTGCGGGTGAGCCCAAAAACATGGCGGTGGTTGAGGAGATAATAAAGGAGACCGGCCTGTTAATAGAACTAGGCGGCGGTATCAGACAAAAAGAGGTGGCAGAGAAACTGCTGCATCAGGGCGTAAGCCGGCTAGTTCTGGGGACTGCGGCGATAGAGAACAGGGAACTGGTCAAGAAGCTATGCCAGAAGTTTGGCGAGGCTATCGCAGTTAGCCTGGACACCCGAGATGGCACGATAGCCATCCGCGGCTGGCAGAAGAACACGCCTGTTGAAATCCTCCAGCTGAGTAGAGAGATGGTTGACACTGGAGTGAGTCGCCTCATTTATACTGACATAAAAAGGGATGGCACCCTTACCGAGCCCAACTTTGATATGATAAAGAGACTGATTGCTGCAGCAAATGTCCCTGTCATCGTGGCCGGGGGGATTTCCAGGATGGAGCATCTACAGAGGCTTCAGGAGCTCGGTGCGGAAGGCGCAATCATAGGCAAAGCTCTTTATACCGGGGATGTAAACTTGGGGGAAGCGATAATCAATTTCGGAACTTAGGAGGAACGTGTTGAAATTTGATGACAAAGGCTTGATTCCAGCTATTGTCCAGGATGCCAGGAACGATGAAGTCCTGATGCTGGGCTATATGAACAAAGAATCTCTAAGGCGCACGCTAGCCAGCGGAGATGTCTGGTTCTACAGCCGCAGCCGTCAGGAATTGTGGCACAAAGGAGAGACGTCGGGCAATTTCCTCAGACTGGAGTCCATCACCAAAGACTGCGACAGCGATGCCCTTCTTGTAAAAGCTGACCCTACGGGGCCTGTATGTCACACCGGCAACCGGACCTGCTTCTTCCAGCCACTGGAGAGCGAAGACACTGCGTAGCAGCCTGCTCCACCTTTCTTGGCAAGCGCTGAGTCTATCTCCATCCGCCCAGGGCAGGGACAAGTCCCGCCTATATGCCAATACTAGAGAAATCCTAAATTCCAGGCACCAAATCCTAGACAATCTCAAAAATCAAAATGATAACTCAAGATGCAAAAAGGTAGTGCGAGGCTTCAGCCTCGCGCAAAGGCAAGACTGCACGACCTTAAAAGGTCGCACTACGATTGTGTTTGGAATCTAGCCACAGGGATTGCCGCGCTTCGCTCGCAATGACATCTGATTCCAAAAAGGAAGGGGGCAGCTTCGTGCTGCCCCCTTTTTTGACTCTTTGTCTGTTCCCGCCGTTGCCAGCCTCAACAGTCTCTCTGCCGTCGGCTCCGGGAATCAGCCCGGCAATCCCATTGAGATTCCTCTGCTACTCGCCGACCACCGAGCGAGAACGCTATGCCGTTGTTAAAGTACTATGGGCACGTGACGTTGTTACCCACGGGGATAGAGAAAGGCTGCCATAGGCCACAAGCTATGGAATTGACCAGGTCGTCCAACCAGACGGGGAGACCCAACTCAACAGCAAGAGTCCCCAGTACGCCGCCCACCAGCTTTAAGCCCCATGCCATCATATCGACTGTCCAAGAAAGGGGACCCCCGGTCCATTGAGCAATCGGAGCCATGAGAGGAGCCAGCCAGGTGGGTAGACCCAGCTCTCCCGCCACCGCAGTCAGAAGGGTTCCAACCAACTCAATGCCGCTCTGGAGAATTGCGAACGGGACCTTGGAAAACGTGGCCGGCGGAGTGTATGCCGCTGCGCTGACGGGCAGCACAACCATGGCCAATATAGCCAACGTAACACCGATACTAACTAATTTTTTCACCTAAACCTCCTTTGTTTTTTGTTTTGATATCTTGACACTGCAACACCATCCCGAGTTCCCGGGCCCGGGACGACGCACGATTTCTTTCTTTAATTCCCCCTGAACACCTCCTTTCCGGGCTCTTCGCCCATCGCAACTGGTGGCTTGATTGTCTGAGGCAGAACCAGCCACAAATGTTAAGAACTTGTTAAGTAAGTATATTTTACAGAGAGCGGGTTGTCAAGCCCCCTGAAGGACTTTTCCCGGGGTTTAAGAAAATCTAGCGGGGCACATGTCTTGACAAACTCATGCAGTTGAAGATATTATGTCGTTGGATGAGGCTGACAGAGAAGCTGGCTGCCAAAATGGAGCAAGCATTAAACAGCCTCGTTAAATATAAGGGAAGGCGGCAAGACTTGTTTTTTTCAAAAACCGGGCGTAGAGCTCTTCATACCACATAGGGTCATCCAATAACACTTCTTCGAGAGAACTTGCCTGCCGCGGGAATCGAGAGTGCATATAAAGAGGACACAGGTTGCGGTAATAGCCGGGCTTCTGTTATTGATGCTAGTATTGCCCCAACTGGCTCTGGCCGATGGGCCGGGGATATACGATGTTTCTGTGACGGACATCACCGGGACTGCCGCCGAAATCAGCTGGAATACCAATACGACTAGCGACAGCCGGGTGAACTATGGCGACACCGTCGGATTGGGCACGACCGCATATGCTAGCAGCAACAGCACCACTCATAATATAATCCTTACAGGCCTAACCCCGGGCACAAAATACTACTTTGAGGTTCAATCCACCGATGAGATCGGCACTTCCACCGATAACAATGGCGGCGTATTCTACTCTTTCATAACAGTTGCGCCAGCGGAGTATTCCATTACCGTTGAGCCAGTTTGTGGAGTGTGTGGCGAGCTGGTCGAAGTGGGGATTTGCGGCGAAGTGATCGGTGTAACGGCACTCGTCGCCGCGGCCGGCACGTATCATATTTGCTGGGATTCTGTCTCAACAGCGACTGTTAAAGACACGTTCGTAGCAAGTGGGCCTGGAGTCTACGAAGTCACATTCTTTCTCCCCGAGTCTGCCAAGGGCATTCATACCGTCTATCTAGTGGACAGCACTCCCGTCCAGAAAGCGTCCGCTACCTTTGAAGTCCTTCCCTTCGTAAGGATTAGTACCGAGGAAGGACCGGTGGGCACGAACGTGACTTTCAACGGCTACGGGTTTGTCGCCTCGCAGCAAATTCAGATCATATTCAAGGGTGCGGTCATAGGATCAACTACGGCTAACACTGTGGGCAGCTGGATGATAGCTTATACCATCCCGGCCAGCCCTGGCGGTGGCTATACATTTGAGATCCAAGCCAAAGAAGGTACGGACTTCTGGACCTGGGTGCTCAAGTATTTCAAGGTGACTCCCAAAATCACCGTCACGCCGAGTTCGGGGACGGTAAGGCAGACGGTTGCCGTAAATGGCAGTGGCTTTGCCAAGGATGAAGACGGCATCAAGATTACCTTCGATGGCAAGATAGTGAAGGAAGACATCTATGCCGGTGCAGATGGTTCCTGGAGTGCGATTATCGCTGTGCCGGCTGTCCAGAACGACCGCTATGCCATTGATGCCTCAGGAACGTCTACCAGAGCCCGTTATGTGCCTGATGTTGAATTCACCGTGGTACCGGGAATATGGGTTGAGCCGATTTCGGCCTATATGGGCGATACCATCACTGTTACCGGGGGTGGTTTTGCACTCGGGGAAACTGGAATCCGGATTTACTTTGATGGGATGGATGTTACCCCTACCACCATCACCGCTAATATGTCTGGCTGTTGGGAATCCTCTTTTGCTCTGCCAACCAGCACCTTCGGCAGCCACACAGTCTCGGCTTCCGGTGACATAACCCAGCCTGCCGTCACGAAGACCGTCAATACCCAAGCCAGAATACTGGAAATCAGCCCCGTCGAGGGGGCTCCCGGCGACTCAATTAGCCTTCATGGCGACGGCTTCCACGGCAGTCAAGGATTGACCGTGAGTGTTGGCGGAGTTGCCGCGTCAGGCGATATGTCCAGCCAGTCCAATGGCAATATTGACATCAGCTTTCGAGTGCCAAAGGGAACCGTTGAAGGCCAACAGACAGTGGTGGTAACCGACGAGGGCGGAGCCAGCGAATCAGTTGCCTTCACTGTAACGAAGAAGACCTTGTCAGTAATTCCATTGCCCATCTCGCCCAAGGGCAGCACTCTAAGGTCAGGGATGGTGACTTTCCGCTGGCAAGGGACAACAGGCAGCACCGGCTATAGTTACACCCTGGAGATAACTGGAGAGGGAAGTAACTTGCCCAAAACAATTACGGAAAGCACTTACACACTGACCGAGGACGAGGCGTTGGGCAAAGGGACCTATCACTGGCGAGTTAAGGTAGTAGACGACTATGGCAACGAAGGCCCCTGGTCGGAGTCTATTGAATTCAGGGTATCCCCGATCCCGACCTGGGTATGGGTAGTAGCAGGGCTGGTAGTGCTGGTCGTTCTCCTGGTCGTGGCCTACCGGGAAACAAAATTCAGGGTGACAGAGTAAGTTCAAGCCGCAGAAATCTTCATAGTTCTGCGGTGAGGTCGGCAGTGGGCTGGATTACCAGGTTGGGGGCGAGGGCAAAATTGACCGTGGGTAACCGCGCAGACGGTATGAGACTTTTCGGAAAGGACAGGACGATGTTAGCTCCGGCGACTGGGGAGTGTGGTATCGTATGATAGCCTTCATGTTGCTCGCACCGATGATATTTTTTTCTGCGCTCATGAGCATGTTCGCGGCCGTGATGGGTATGCTTGCTGCGACTTTTGCTTTTGTCGTCGGTCCGCTTGTGGGTGCTATGGTAGTTTGTTCCACAGCTTTGCTGGGTGCTTTGATGCTAATTCTCTCATGAGTCCATGTCAAGACCTGGATGCGGGGTGATCGAGAAGAGCAAGGTGAAATTATCTCAGTGCGCTAAGGAGAGTCAGACGATATGAGTTGTTTAGTGCTCCTCCTGCTAACCGCGGTCATCATTTACTACGGCGCTGCGATAACCTTCTTCCTGGCGATCGGGGCGGTGCCGCTGGCCATACTATGTTTGATTCTGATACCACTGGCTATCCTCTTCACATGGCGCATCATCTATCCCTGGCTGGTGCGGATGGGGAGGTGGTCAGCTCAGCTCAGAAATATCGTCTTTCTCGCCTTTGTGTTGACAGCCGTAGGCTTTGGCATAGGTTATGTTATTCCTGGTGTGCCAATTATCACAATACCACTGGTACGAATACAGGTACCGGCCACAGTCCTAATATTTGGAGTGCCCTTCCTTTTCCTGCTCTTGCTGGCCATAGTGGTATGGCTGGTGAGGCTATGGCGTCGCGGCTGGCCTCTAACGAGAAATTTCTTCTGGGACATCGGTTTTCGTACTGTTGCCCTGTTCGGGAAGATATTACTGGGAATTCCTCTGGGCATAGCCTGGTTTCTCTACCACCCCCCTCTACGCTGGTTCATAGCAGCCTTCCTGTTTTACCTCAGGGGGACTGCGGCCGCAGCAGCCTGGCTTGTGTACAACCCACCACTGCGGAGCATACTGAAGGCTTTCGCTGCCATTACCCGCTTAGTAGGTCGAGTCGTAGCCGGGCTTTTGTACAACCCTCCGATACGCTGGCTCATAGAGTTTGGGATTTTCGCCCTCAGGCTGATAGCCCGCCCCATCAGCGCAGTAATCTATTGGGTTGTCTCCTGGTGGCCTATCACGGGCGTCAAGGGGACGCTAGATAAGGGGCTAGTAACTGAAAGTAGGTCCTATCAGGACTACAAGTATGCCTGAGACGGTGAGCGTCGCTCACCAGGCGAGGAATTCATACGAACAAACACTCGGCCGACCCTCTTCTTGCCAAAGGTTGTCGCTCGGACGTCAAGCTAGCTTCCGATATTAAATCCTACTAGGGCTACAAGTATGCCCAAAATGACGAGACCAGCGCCGCCTAGCAAGCCAGCGACGTCCATATGAGTGAAGAGCCGGCCAAATATCTCCTTTCCGTAGGCCGCCATTCTCGGCGTCAAGCCGTTTGGCTCTGCAGGAGATTCTGGCCCTGTCTCGGTGGAGGCTCTATCAAACATGGGCAGTACAATCTTTTTCCACTCGCGCGATTCCCGATAGACTACACCGGCTATTATTATGCCCACGATGGCAATAAAAATCCCCAGGATTAGCACCAACGTGCCCAGTCCAATGTCAACTATTTCAGCTGGCAAAGGGTTAGCTGTACCCACATCGAATAACATTGCTGGTAAGGGATTGGCTATGCCCGGTTCTAGGAGCATTTTTCACCTCCTATTCCCATCAAGTTCATTTCATAATCCTCTTTCGGGGTGACCATCAAATAGTCCCCCCGTCAAGCGAGCTTCAATTTGTTTTAGCGTAGCATAGCTATCCCATGGTGTCAATATCTCTCATCTGCGGGAAGAGTTGTGCTAAAATCCAGCAAGGGTCGATATGGTAAGTGCTGACGAACTGAAGTATTGGGTAGCTTTCTCCGGGATACCCGGGATAGGCCGGGTCCGTATTTCCCGGCTGAAAGAGTACTTTGGCAGTCTGCAGGGCGCCTGGAAAGCTCCCGAAGGCAAGCTAAAGCAAGCCGGACTGGATTCACGAAGCACAGATGCTCTGGTGACCCTACGCCCGAGGATCTCCGTGGATGCCGAGATGGAAAAACTGGAACGCTACAAGGTAAGTGTGTTGGTCTGTGATGATCCTAATTATCCCTCGAGATTAAAGGAAATTTATGACTATCCGCCGGTCCTCTATGTTAGAGGTAGTCTGCCAGCCGAGGATGAACCTTGCCTGGCCATAGTCGGTACCCGTCGTCCCACCGTCTACGGGAGGCAGGTGACCGAAGAGATTGTAACGGACTTAGCCAGAAGTAAGATCACAATTGTCAGCGGATTAGCCCGAGGAATTGACTCCGTGGCTCATCGGGCTGCTCTGGATGCCGGGGGCAGAACCGTAGCTGTGTTCGGCTCCGGTTTGGATATCGTCTACCCCGCGGAGAATGCCAAACTGGCTCAAGCGATTATGGAGCATGGCGCTCTGGTCAGCGAATATCCTTTAGGCGTCAAGCCTAAGGCTGAGAACTTCCCACTGCGCAATCGCATTATGAGTGGCTTGAGTCTGGGGGTGCTGGTAGTGGAAGCCGGAGAAAAGAGTGGGGCTTTGATCACCGCCCATCAGGCGGTGGAACAGAACCGAGAGGTCTTCGCTATTCCAGGCAGCATTCTCTCCCCAGCCAGTCAGGGGACTAACCGCCTCATTCAAGAAGGAGCTAAGTTGGTCCGCAATTGTGCCGATATTCTCCAGGAACTGAATCTGACCATCGTAATGCAGCAAGCAGAAATCAAGGAATTTTCCCCGGCTAACGAGGTTGAATCTGCTATACTGGAACACCTGAGCTCTGAGCCCTGTCATATAGATGAAATCTGCCGCCGCAGCGGTTTGACTATGCCAGAAGTAAGCAGCACTCTAGCGATGCTAGAGCTCAAAGGGATTGCCAGACAGGTAGGAAGCATGAACTACGTGCTGGCTCGAAGGAACTAGAACCTAATCAGGGACAGAATTTTCCGGAGGTGCCTCAGTATCCATCATAGGCTCATACAAAGGTCTTCTCCCCTGACGGGAGAGGATTAAGGTGAGGGGGAATTTTCCCTCCCGCAAGGGACGGGAGGATTATGAGAGGTTTTGCAGTTGGCTATATAGTTAAGATAGGATGAATCATGGCGAGTAAATTAGTTATCGTCGAATCTCCTGCCAAGGCCAGGACGTTAAACAAGATTCTGGGGCGTAGCTATAGCGTCAAGGCGTCTCTCGGACATGTACGTGATTTGCCCAAGGCAAGCCTGGGGGTAGACATAGAGAAGGGATTCACTCCCAAGTATGTCATTCCCCCGGGAAAGAAAAAGATAGTCGGCGAAATCAAAGAGGCAATTGGCAAAGCCCGGTCTATCTATTTGGCTACTGACCCTGACCGCGAAGGGGAGGCGATTTCCTGGCACCTGGTACAGGCAACCAAGCTGGACAAGAATGACAGACCCGTTCATCGCGTAGTCTTCCATGAAATAACCGAGGATGCAGTTCAAGAAGCTTTCCAAAGTCCCCGCTCTATCGATATGAACCTGGTAAATGCCCAGCAAGCCCGGCGCATCCTGGATAGACTTGTGGGCTACAAGCTGAGTCCGCTTTTGTGGCGAAAGGTACAGAGGGGACTTTCGGCAGGCAGGGTTCAATCGGTGGCTGTGAGGATGATTGTTGACCGCGAGAAAGAGATTCGAGACTTTGTTCCCCAGGAGTACTGGATTATGGAAGTTGAGCTGGCTGTGTCTGAAGAAAAGAAGGCAGCTTTTAGAGCTAGGTTGTTCGCTCTGGCCGATGGCACCAAGCTGGATATTGGCAGTAAGGACGAGGCGGACAGGGTCATGGCCGACTTAGAAAAGGCTGCATATGCAGTTAAGACGGTGGTGACTAAACAGGTAGCTCGTCAGCCGGCCCCACCTTTCATCACGAGCACCCTGCAACAAGAGGCCTGGCACAAGCTGCACTTCACCGCCGGGCGAACTATGGCTATTGCCCAGCAACTCTATGAAGGCTTGCCCCTGGGCAAGGAAGGGTCGGTAGGACTTATCACCTATATGCGCACCGATTCCACCCACGTGGCTGCCTCCGCCATAACCGAAGTGAGGGAGTTTATCAGCGAGAAATACGGAGACAAATTCCTCCCATTAAAACCACGCAGTTTTGCCAGGAAAGTAAAGTGGGCCCAGGAAGCTCACGAGGCAATCAGGCCCACCAAAATTTACCGGCAGCCGGAGCAACTCAAACCATTTCTCGACCTGGCCCAGCTAAAGCTCTACGAGCTTATCTGGAAGCGCATGGCCTCCAGTCAAATGTCAGCAGCTTTGTATGACACAACCAATGTGGAAATAAGGGCAAGCAATACTGGAAATCAACCTGAAGGATATCTACTCAAAGCAAGTAGCTCTGCGGTCAAATTTCCTGGTTTCATAGCTGTCTACAGCGAAAGCAGGGATGAAGATGAACGAGGAGAAAGCTCGGATTTCATTGGAGCCTCCTTGCCCAGGCTGCAGATTGGACATAAACTACTTTGCCTGGGAACCTCTTCCGAACAGTGTTTTACCCAGCCGCCACCCCGCTACACCGAGGCCACATTGATAAAAACACTGGAGCAGAAAGGAATCGGACGCCCCAGTACCTATGCCCCTATCCTGTCCACAATTCAAGAGAGAGACTATGTTAACAAAGCCGAGGGTAAATTCCATCCTACGGAGCTAGGGTTAACGGTCACTAAAATTCTGACTGCGCATTTCCCCGAAATCGTTGACCCTGGTTTCACAGCCCAGATGGAAGAACAACTAGACGAAATAGCCCAGGGTAAGTATGAATGGATAGCTGCTTTGAGGGAATTCTATCCCCCCTTCCAGGATATGCTGGATAAAGCCTGGACAAACCTGGAAAAGGTCAACATGACTCAGGCCAGTGAGGAAACATGCCCCAAATGCGGCCGCCCCATGGTCATAAAGGTCGGACGTTTCGGCAAATTTATCGCCTGTAGCGGTTATCCTGACTGTAAGACGACCATGCCCTATGTAGTCAAAACCGGGGTTTCTTGCCCTCAGTGTGGCGGCGAGCTTGTGAAAAGAATCAGCAAGAAGAAGAGGGTATTTTATGGGTGCAGCAAGTACCCCAAGTGCCAGTTCACCGTAAATCGCCAGCCAGTGACTCAGCCCTGCCCCGACTGTGGCAAGCTCCTGGTGCAATACAGGGGGGACTGGGCTCAATGCATGGCCTGCAAACGCAAAGTGAAAGTGTCGGAGACGGAGAAACAAAAAGAGGAAGTAGCCATATGAAGATTCTGGTTATCCACGGACCGAATTTGAATATGCTGGGCAAAAGAGATAAGTCAATCTACGGAGAAAAGACCCTCGGCGAAATTGACGCCCTACTGAAGAAAGAAGCCCAGGCTCTAGGTGTCGAGGTGGTGACATTCCAGTCTAATCATGAAGGTTCGCTCATAGATTTCATCCAGGAGCAATCGCATTCCGCTCAGGGCATCATAATTAACCCCGGTGCACTCACCCACTACGGACTTTCTCTGCTCGATGCCCTGGTTGACAGCAAATTACCAGTAATTGAGGTCCATTTATCCGATATTTACCATCGTGAGGAATGGCGTGCCAAATCTGTAATTGCCCCCATAGCTGAGAACCAGATAATCGGCTCAGGCTGGAGGGGATACATTATTGCTCTGCAAACCTTGACCGGCAGACTCAAAGCCAAGCCTTCACCTTAGGATTCCAGGCTGGCTTTGTTTGCTCAAACGGTTGCTGTGAAATGGCCAGTTGGCCGCAACACACCAGAATCTATGTGGAAGTAGCCAAAGACCGCTCCTGTTGATGTTCTCAAGATTGGCGTTTCTTAAAGTCTTCGAGATCAAGTGTATTTATGAAGTCCTTATATGCCGACAGCCCCTTCATCTCTTGTTCATCCACTTTCCCTTCGGCAGCAGGTTTGCCTGTTTCTTCTTCCAGTATGATGCCCGCCTTCTCCAACACCGATTCCTCAACATATATTGGTGCACCGACTCTTACGGCCAGGGCCAACGCATCGCTAGGTCGAGAATCAATGTCCAGTTGTTGGCCATCGACGGTAAGTGCAAGTCTGGCGTAGAAAGTGTCTTCCTTAAGCCCGTTCACCACTATATACTGAACTGAAGCCCCCAGTGTAGAAATCACAGATTGCAGCAAATCATGCGTCAGGGGGCGAGACAATTCGACATTTTGCAGCTTTACGGCAATAGCGTCTGCTTCAGCAGGACCAATCCAAATGGGCAGATAACGATGAGTCCCTTTCTCTTTCAGAATCACCACCCTCTGGTAGTTCATCAAACTAACGCGGATGCTGTCAATCGTCACCTCTATCATGCCATGCCTCCTTTGCGCTGTCTATTTTACACCTAGAACCCTAATTAATCAATGAACACAAGTCAAAAATCCAAGCTCGAAAAAGTCCAGTCTCTTTCCAGATTGCCATAAGGTGGTGAAAAATTGGATAATCGTTGCGGAGGAGTCATGGCAAAACTTATCCTGGCCAGGCATGGAGAAACCATGTGGAATGTGGAAAAGGTATTCCGTGGTAGAGCGGATGTAGGCCTGGACGACGTGGGCATTAAACAAGCGGAGCTATTGGGCAAGTATCTAAGCAACTGGGAATTGGAGGCTATCTATGCTAGCCCTATAAGGAGGGCGCTTGAGACGGCAAATATCGTAGCCCGTTACCAGAAAGTCAGTGTACGCATAGCCGAGGGCCTCACAGATTTTGATTTCGGGGAATGGCAGTCTCTGTCCGAGCAACAGGTGAGGAGGCTGTATCCAGACCTCTTCAACGAGTGGCACAATAATCCAGACAAGGTAAGAATGTCTGGCGGAGAGAGCCTGGAAGACGTAAGAAGGAGGGCTGTTGAGGTAGTCAATGACATCGTGTCCAGACACCAGGGCAACGTATTGCTGGTATCGCATAGAGTAGTGATCAAAGTCTTGATATGCTGCTTGCTGGGGTTGGATAACTCACACTTCCGGAATATCAATCAGGATGTTGGTGGAATCACAATCTTCGATTACGTGGACGGGCGCTTTGTCTTGACCAGGCATAACGACACTTCACACCTGCGAGACCTACAGAAATCCGTACTTGGTGATTTTTGAGCTACCCCCGCCTCCCTGCTCTCCAGGAAACGTATGCGCCCCAGCACCGCTCTCTCCAGTCACGGTTCGTTGAACCAAGCAGAGAGCTGCCTGAAACGCTCGATATGCTGCTGTCCTTACCTACTTAAGGAAATGCCTGCTGATTTACGCCGTTTTCAGTGCTGAAGTGCAGTTCGGGCAGCGGCTGGCCTTGATAGGGATAGCGGTGAAGCAGTAAGGGCATTCTTTGGTTGTCGGTGCCGGCGCTTCCACCTTTTTGCGGGCTTGCAGCCTGGCAATCGGACGCACAATCAGGAAGAAGACGGCTGCTGCGATTATCAGCAAGTTGATAATCGCATTTATGAACACCCCGTAGTTGAGCGTAACGGCCCCGGCCTGCTGGGCGGCAGCCAGAGAAGCATATGGTCCGGGGCTTGTCGCACCCTCTTTAAGGAGAACATAGAGGTTGCTGAAATCGACGTTGCCCAAGGCGAACCCTATGGGCGGCATAATAACGTCTTTAACAAGTGAGTTTACGACTAAACCAAAGGCGACACCGACTATGATGCCCACAGTCATATCAATCACATTGCCTCTCAGTACGAATGCCTTAAAGTCTCCTAACATCCTTGTTCCCTCCTTTCCTCTTTCCTTGTAATCCATCTTACAGCGTCCTTAACTCATTATCAATGCCTTTCCCCCGGTTTTCAGGGACTCCCTGCCTAGTCCCTTGGCATCTCCGGGTTTTCAATGAAATCCACCCACCCCAATCAAGGATTCAGTAAGATATGAAACAGGGAAGCCAATTTCCTGAGGGAGTACGGGATAGCCCTTGTGCTATGGTAGCGCGCCTAGAGGGATTTGAACCCACGACCCCCGGTTCCGAAGACCGGTGCTCTTGTCCGCTGAGCTATAGGCGCAAAAATAAATTGGGGTGAACGGTGGGATTTGAACCCACGATCTCCAGGGCCACAACCTGGCGCCTTAACCACTGGGCTACGCTCACCACAATCACAGATTATTATACTTTACAATGACTGTTCCTTTCAATCTTGGAAGCGAGCCCTTTGGGCACTTTGTTGTCGAGTGAAGTCAAGCTATGTGAACTTGGCAAACATGCTATAATTGCCGTTCCTGAAGCGCCATTCGAGTAGAAGACATGAGAATCTGCCTGCTGACCTATAGGGGGAATCCTTACAGCGGCGGGCAAGGTATCTATATCTACTACCTGTCGCGCGAGTTCCGCCGGATGGGTCATGAAGTGGAGGTAATCGCCAGCGCACCCCTCCCCGAAGTGAGCGAAGGAGTAATCCTACATCAGCTTACAAGCTCAAGCATATACCACCCCGGAAGCTCCTTCAAGAAGAACCTTCCCAAAGTCAGGAATCCGATCGACCTGTATGAACTTTGCGCCAGCCGCCTAGGAGTCTTCGCCGAGCCCTGGGCATTTAGCTTCAGGGCTTATGCCAAGCTGAAAGAGCTTTGTAAACAGCGCCGCTTCGACATTGTTCATGACAATCAAGGCCTGGGTTACGGGCTCCTCTTGATGAAAACGCTGAAGATACCGGTCATAGCAACCATACATCATCCTCTCCCGATAGACAGCCAAGCTGACCTGGAGCAAGCCAATGGGTTCAGGCAAAGATGGAGGATCAAAAGGTTCTATTCGTTCATTCGCATGCAAGCTTTGGTGGCGCGGCATCTGGACCGGGTAATCACGGTGTCACAAAGCTCCGCCAGGGACACAAACCTCTTCTTTAGGGTGCCCGCTGACAGACTAAGAGTGGTCTACAATGGCATAGATACCGATATTTTCAGCATGAATGAGAAGGCAAGCCAGGCCAGCGATGGCTTGATCATGGTCGCCAATACCGACGATAGGAAGAAGGGCGTACTTTACTTGCTGCAAGCATTGCAATTGCTGAGAAAGGACGGCATAAAGCTGACCATTGTGGATGATGCTGACCGGCATTCTTCCTACATAGAAGATGTGGGGCCACTACCTTCGTATGGTTTCAAGCTAGTAAGAAAGCTCAATCTAGACGGACTGGTGCACTTCACCGGAAGGCTAACACGAGAGGAAATGGTAAAACGCTATTCGGCGGCAAAAATAGCGGTAGTGCCCTCCCTTTACGAGGGTTTCGGGTTACCTGCTGCTGAGGCTATGGCCTGTGGCGTTCCCGTCATAGCCACCACTGGCGGGGCGTTGCCTGAGGTAGTAGGAGACGCGGGCATTCTAGTGCCTCCCAGAAACGCTGATGCCCTGGCTGCCGCAATCAAACAGTTGCTCGCTGACAAGCAGGCACAACAGCGGATGAGCGAGGCGGGGAGGAAAAGAGTGAGAGAGAAATTCAGTTGGGAGCAAGCAGCCAGAAAAACGCTCGAAGTCTATCAAGAGGTACTGTCAACAAGATGATTACGATAGAACCTGACATTCTGGGTGTCAATAATGGGGACATTACTCTTGACGCTGGCTGTGGCGATGGCAGACACTCCTGGGAAGTCTACAATAAAACGCATTCACTCGTCGTGGCTTTTGACATTGACACGGTGTGCGTCAAGAAGAACAAGTATATGTTAGATTCACTGAAAGAACAAAGGAAGATCAAAGGCGACTATCATGTCCTCCTGGCAAATGTAACGAAGCTGCCGTTCAAAGCTGGCAGCTTTCACAAGATCATCTGTTCTGAAGTCCTGGAGCATATTCCCGAAGACAAAATCGCAGTCGGGGAGTTGATAAGAGTGCTGCGAAAAGAGGGCGCCATCGGGATTAGCGTGCCTCACTTCGTGGCTGAATCAGTCTGCTGGAAGTTATCTAAAGCGTACTATGGTTTCCCCGGTGGGCACATCAGGAAGTACAAGACCCGGCAGCTTCTCGACCTTGTGGACACTGCCGGCTTATCCGTTTATACGGTCCGTTACAAGCATGCCCTTCACTCTTTCTACTGGATGCTTCGCTGTGTTTTCGGAGTCAAGAAGGAAAAGGCCAAGATCCCCGCACTCTATAACAGGCTCCTGGAATGGGACCTACGGACCAACCATAAGGGCTTCCGCTGGCTGGAAGGCTTATTAAATCACCTGTGCCCCAAGAGCGTCGCCATTTACGCCCGGAAAAAAGAGTGTGTCCCGTCGGAATAGCACCACTTTGTCGAACTGCCCCGGTTTCCGAGACACGAATTAGCTGCTCGAGGGCGAGACCTCCCCATCCAGCCACAGCTTCTCTTTCGTCAAGCCCGTGAAAGTCGGGCTTCTAGTCCACTACCACCCGCCGGTAGATTCTGCCAGCTTCAGACTAACGGAAGAAGGCAATAAGTGCTACCACCCCTATCAGGATGAGCCAGATGCCCACCAGATAATTGAGGATCTTAGGAAAAATCATCACTATTATGCCAAAGATAAGGCTGATGATTCCTCCGATGAGCCCCACATGAGGTAGTGAGTCAAGAAACTCAAACATAGATTATCACCTCCTATAACCTAACTGTTACTAGTATGATATGAGAATAAGCATTTCGTCAATAGGTAAGTCTCCCATTGTTACCAATTGGGCTTCATCAAGCGCCAGACAATCCCAGACTTGAACTGGGTCATGCTTCCGAGTAAAATAGCAGACACATGATTGGGTTTGAGCATATCAGGAGAATGTCCCGGATATCCCCGTCTAAAATAGTGTTTCTGATAATAGATGGCCTGGGTGGTCTGCCTCATCCTGAAACCGGCAAAACGGAATTGGAGTCAGCCAGGAAGCCCAATCTGAATCACATAGCCAGGAACTCGATCTGCGGGCTCATTGACCCCGTTGGCCCAGGAATCACGCCGGGCAGTGCGC
>Ga0315288_10002900_pt1 | contig 21917 bp, 20 predicted proteins | sample YL17G11_20_MG_FD_203454 | JGI IMG/M metagenome (GOLD analysis project Ga0315288, IMG submission 203454) | Sediment microbial communities from Yellowstone Lake, YNP, Wyoming, USA - YL17G11_20 | ecosystem: Environmental > Aquatic > Freshwater > Lake > Sediment | place: USA: Wyoming | collected...
CGCTCCAGACGTTTCTCAATTTTTCTCTTGCGCTTGGCCAGTGTTTTGTGGTTTAATTTTTTCACTCGAAATGCTCCTTTCTGATAGGCTTTGGTTTTTTGACAAACCTATCATAGCCTTATCTGGATGGCATTTCGAGGACTTTTTTACTTTTTCCGAAAATAATTACACTGGTTTAAGGCCTAGTATCTTTGAGTAAGTGGAGCTGTTCTATAATCGTCAGAGGAGTCATTCGGCATTAGGGTACAGGGGCCCAGAGCAGTATGAAAAGCTACTTAATGAAACTTAATCACGTGTCCACTTTTTCGGGGAAAGGTCACAGTATAGTTATCTACAGGAGGAGAAAATGGCCAAATTGGAGAAATCGGAAGCTTTAGGCCGGATAATCCGACAGGACAATAAGGAAGACCTCACAATACCTACCTGGGCGTTGGTTCGTGAGGCAATTCGGGCGGGGAGGATCGAGGAAGGGTTAACCCTTTTTGATTACGGTTGTGGTGAGGCAAAAAGGAGTCACGACAGTATGTGCGCATTCGCTGATGATCTTATTACGCATTTAGCGAGCTTTGGAGAGGAGGAAATTTATAAGGTTGTGGTAAAGAGATACGAGCCCATGATACGCCATTGGTTATCGCATACCCCTGGTTTGAAAGAGTCCATCGAGAGATGCACTGAGTTCCAGAGAGGCCACGGTGGGATTAACACAATTACTGAAGAGTGGGATAGGTATGTGATAAAGTGTGACCCATGTGGCAGCGGGGGGCAATTAAGAAGGAATAGAGAAGTCGCTGTTACCAAAAAAGCATATCATTGGACGTGGGGAAGGAGTGGCGTTCCCTATTACTGTATTCATTGTTGTGTGATGTTTGAAATCATACCAACTGATCTGCGTGGGTATCCTATACGGATCACCCTTATCGGCGATAGACCAGAGGATCCGTGCACCCACCTTTATTACAAGAAGCCGGAGCTAATTCCTGAGGAATACTACACAAGGATTGGTCATGGTGAGGCATTTGAGAGTATTCGCGGAAAAGGGAGAAATTTGCTAAGGGCCGGCAAAAACGCAGACAAGTAACTCTTATACGGGATGATTGATTTTGTTTTAACCAATGTGCCTTTCAACATGAATGAACGAAAAACCTGAAGATTCAACCACCTGGGCCTCAAAGAGCGTCGTGAAGATTTCCACGTTGAGAACCTCGTCCCTTAACTTCCCGTTACAGGAGTCGATGTACCCAAAAACTCAGGAAACTCCAGTAAAAAATAAATCTTGACAAGAAAATACCGGCCTTGTAAGATGATTTTAATTAAGTTTGAAGTATGTAATCTAATACATCCACCTTTTGTCAAATGTGATGGTCTCGTAAAAAGTCTCGTCTTGTCATCCTGAACTTGTTTCAGGATCTCGTAAGGTCTTGATTTTGTTAGATGCTGAACCGAGTTCAGCATGACATTCTCTCTATTTTTTGACTTTTTACGGAATCATCAAATGTGAATTTTTCTATTCAAATATAGTCTTAGAACAGTGGCAGGATTAAAGTTGAATTTTCAGGGCTTTTCGAATCTATTTCACACCTGTGAGGCAATTGAAGAATTCGGCTTAAGGGCGATGGATTGGCGTTTCCAGGGCAGATAGGATTTGAGAGGGATGAATTAGCCCTGGATTGTAGGATTCAAGAAATTGGTGAGGGGATGCAAGGGGTAGGATTTTCGGGACTAGACTGGCTTAAAGAAAAAGATTCCCCCTGGGTTGGTGAGGAGATATGTGCGATAAGACAGTAAAGTCCCTTGACCCCTTCACTCCCTCTGAACGAGGTTAAGGATGAATTTAGGGACCTTCGGTCCCCGGATGATGATAAAGCCATAAGGGTTTTTGATTCTTTCTTTTCTCACGGTAAGGGTGACCTTGATGATAAATTGTGCAACCCGCTTGAGGAGGATAGTTATCAGGGTGAGTTGAGCCAGGATGGCGGCACGTTTCAGTCTCCTGACTCTTGGTTTGTTAAGGATCTCTAAATCATCTTTAGCTGTGCTATTCAACCTTTCTGAGGCAGGTCGGAGAGATCGAAGTTTTTGGTAGCGAGGGGTGCCACGGATGACTTCAGTAATCAGCCTGGGATGCTGTTTGATGGGCATATGTTTAATGAAGCCGTGGTAATTGATGAAGAAAGGGCAGCCCTGGGAGTATTCCCTGAGCTTTTGATCTTGGGATAAGACACACTGCCTTTGGCAGGTGAAAGTTGCTCTTTGGAATTGATAATCGAAGCCGTTAGGTCGGCAGAGGGTTCCACAAGGGGCGAAGGGCCATCCATTTCGGTCGTAGCCTCGGAGTTTTAGGGCTTCGAGAGAGACATCTTCGTTTCGGACGTTATAGTCGATCATAGGGATGGAATCCTTAGTTCGTGCATACTGGTAGTTATGGAGCTCATCATATTTGGCATCGGCAAGATCGATTTTGGTGTTGGGGTGATGTCTTGAAAGCTGTTCTTTGAGGGGGATGAACTGATTTCCTTCTTCGGCATTTCCCGAGATGGTGAGGCAACCGACGGGTAGCTCAAGGCCTAAAGAGAGTTCGATTGATGTCGTGAGGATGGCATTGTATCCGAAGACTTTCTCTAGCTTATCCGGGTTTTTTGGATTTCTTCTGACCCCGATACGGGCCTCGGTATCGGAAGGGAGTTTGGGACATCGGAAGAAGAAGGAATCAATCTGATCGATAGTGATACTGTGGAAATGGATCTTTCGGACGATGACATCGAGGCCATGAGCTTTTAGTTCTTCATCGACTCCGAAGATTTTATTAAAGGGGTTTGGCTTTTCAGGATCGGCGATTTTAAGAGAGAGGGTCAGGAGTTCGACTTTGGGTTTTGGGATTTGATCAGGGAATCGAGTGGAGGGGCAATCGACACGGACCTTGATCTCTCTGCCTATGGCCAGGCGCTTCGGTTCTTGCAATTTATAGAGGATTCTTCTTCGGACATTTTCGATGAGGCCTTTGAACTCGATGGACTGACATTGCTCGCAGAAGTAAGTGCAGCCTTTGTAGTGAGAGTGGGAAGGAAAGAGGGTGCCATCGGTGGAGAGGATGGCAAAGGAGAGAAAGCCTAGGAGGCGAACGATCTCGACCAGGACTTGAGAGATTTCAACATAGAGGCCTTCTCCCAAGCGATCTTTGAGATGAGTGAAATCGGCTTCGCAGGGAATATGAGAAAGAGAGATACCGGCATAGAGGCGATAATGTTTTCCCTTTTCCTCATCCCGGACAGTAGATAGGAAGGTCTTCAGGTCAGAGAACTTCTCCAGGTATCGGAAGAGTTCGAGAAGAAAGAGACTGACGGGATCGTAGGCATAGCCTCCCACGGAAGAGTAGGCTGAGGCGCAGACGGATCTGACGAAAGAGAAATCGATCAGGGAAGTGACAAAACGGGAGAACCCGCCGGCGATCTCTCCGGAGGGATTGATCTTGATCCTTCTGGGGACAAAGCAGTAAAAGGAAAGGAGCCTGCTTCTGGATTTGGGAAAGGGTTGCTGATATTTGAGGTTAATGGCAATACGGATCTCGTTGAGTTTTCGGATCACATTCCCTAAATGGAAGGGAAAGAGATTTCTCATTGACTCAGCAGGAACCTCCGAAACTGTTTGACCAAGGGGTAGAGATAAACATCCTTAATGATGCCGTGATAGGCAGAGCCGTGGCCTTTTTTATTGAACCCTTTGGTTTGTCCCACATAGATCCAATTGGCAGCCTTATAGGAGGTGCCTTTGAAGCGACTTTGATCGACGAAGGTTTCGAGCAGGTAGAGGGGATGGCCAAAATAGGTGGGCCAGTCCTGCCGGAGGCATTTGATATTGAGGGCCAGAAGCTTGGAGGCAAGGTGAGAGATTTTAATATAGGGAAGAATGATGAATCGTGTGTTTTGGGCTATTTTATGGAGATTTTGTTCTTTCATTTGATCAGACCAACCGATGAACCGATCCCGGCAGGCAACCCTCCAGGCAGGGGAGCCCCAGCCGAGGCAGGCAACGACCTGGCCGTTGAGAAAGGCCATATATTTAAGGTGAGCCCCAACGATCTGACGATAGCCCAGGTAGTGGTACCGATGGATGAGGCTGTTATAGAGGGGTTCCAGAGAGGTGTGACGAACCATCTTTAGTTCCAGGGGGCTAAAGTGCGAAAGTTTTCCTTCCAGTGGGGTTTCCAAGGTTTTGACCATGGAAGGTATACGATTGCGTCTTTCATTAAAGGCAGAGTTTCGCCTTGGGGGGAGTTGAATAAGCCCCATTTGTTCCAGCCGCAACAGGATTTCCCTACAAGCCATGTCTTTAAGGTTTCCGTTGGGCTGGTACCACTGCCACTGGCGGCATAACTCTCTTGAGATGAATTTTCGACCTCTGTGCCAGTGGGTTTGGATTAAGGATAGGATGAGGGGCAGGTCATCGGGGGTAATCTGACGTCCACGGAGAAGGAGAGTCCCTTCCATGGACCACTTATAACAAATTATTTTGGCGGACGCCAGTGAAAAATTAAGGGGGGATAAATTTTAAGAAAGCGTAGGATGAAAAGTCCTCGCCAAAACGAATCCGATCAACAAGATTGGGTTGATCGACGTAGGATGGGGTCCATATTTAATCGGAAACATTACACTTTGAATTCTTGAATTGGCTAACCTGTTAGAAAGAGGAAAGATTTCAAACTTGACCAAAAGATTCGGAATCAGATATAAGATATCCATAAGATTTTAGTTTGAAAGGAGGTTTTATGGCGAAGGTGAAGGTTATTATATACGGTAAGGCGGGTTGATCTTATACTGAAAAGGCTAGGTCAGCCTATGGCGAGTCTGCAAAATATTTCGATGTTGAATCGGACAGTAAAAAGTTAGAGGAGATGTTAAAGTATTCCGGGGGTGTTCGGAAAGTACCTGTTATTATCGAGGGAGGTAAAGCAACGATCGGTTATGGAGGGACCTGAGGTGTTTAATGACCAGTAGTTTACTGGACCCTTTGGCACTTTTATAGGGTAAAGGTAGCGCCCCCGGGCTTCTAAAGCTAACATCACGTCGGTCCCATTATGGTTTAAGAAGGTTTTTAGAAGTCATTGAACAGATCCCTAAGGCAGTCTTTAAAGGAAAACTAGAACCAGTAGATAGACTTCCTTCCGAGAAAGAATTATTTGGAGAGTTCAATGTGATCAAAACAATTCTTCGGGAAGCCTGACGAGCGTTAGAGATATTACGGTTTTTGAGAAGTTCCATAATGAAGAACATCCGATGTTATTTTGATTTACCAGATTCAACTTCTTCACATAAATTGCAGATGATAGAAGATGCATTAAGGGTAAAAAAATCTCAGGAGGGAGGGCTCTACTATGAAGAAGGAATGTAAAATGAACCAACGGAAAGTAGTTAAAGCAATTATGTGTGTATTGGCTGTTGTAATTATGGGTGTTCCGATCAGTTCAAGAACTGTTATGGCCGCTGAAAGAATAGTTGTCCGAGACCCTGGTGGCGAGTGGAGTCAGGCTGCCAAGATAGCATATTATGATGCTTTCAGGAAAGAAACGGGCATTGAGGTTCTTGGAATTTCCTCACCGACAGAACCAATTAGTCAAATTAAATCAATTGTCGATACAAAAAGTTATGTTTGGGACGTTTCCGATCTTTCGATGAGCGCGGTGGGTATCTTAGGGCCTGCAGGATACCTCGAAGAAATAGACATGAATGCTCCCGATATTCGAGATTTCATACCGGAAGCAAAATCAAAATGGGTAGTGGCCGTGCAGGTGTACGCTATTGTTATTGCCTATAACAAGGAAAAGTATGGCTCACGTGGTCCGGCCAATTGGGCAGACTTTTTTGACGTGAAGAAGTTTCCAGGCACAAGATCTTTTCGTAAAAACCCGATTGAGACATTTGAGGCCGCTCTTCTGGCTGACGGTGTTCCAAAGGAAAAATTATATCCGTTGGATATTCCTCGTGCATTCGCAAAATTAGATAAAATTAAGCCACATATAGCTGTTTGGTGGAGCAGTGGGGCTCAATCGGCTCAACTCGCAAAGACTCGTGAAGTTGACTTGATACATGCTTATAACGGACGCATACAAGGTGCGATTGACGATGGGGCACCGTTTCAGATTGTCTGGAATGAGGCCATATGGTCACCCGATGGTTTTGCAATTCCTCGTGGTAACCCGAAGGTTGAAATTTGTCAAAAATTTGTCAAATTCTGTGCCCGGCCGGATAGACAAGCCGAATTTGCTATGCATATACCTTACGGAGCGCCAAATCCTAACGCTTTCAAATTCTTGCCACCCGAACGGATTAAACTTATGCCATTAGCACCTCAGTACGTTGATAAAATTGTTTACCAACAAGCGGATTATTGGGTAAAGAACTATGAAACAGTAATGGAAAAGTTTAATACTTGGGTAACAAAGTAAGTTTGTTTAGTTTTTATTAATTAGACCTTATATGAACTCCTTTTGACACTTGCGCCAATATTTTTACGGTGTGCTTTAATCAAAAGGGGTAAAAGAAATCTCAAAAAAATGAGATTTTGAACGCTGTTCCTTATGCCCTTTCATTGCTAATCTTATGAAAATTCCTGTTCAGTACCGTTCAGCTCTGCTGGGCGGATGAAAACAGGGCCGGGGGAGGCCATAAAGCGTGATATAAGTTGGGCATGAGCGCAATAAGACGAACAAACCATATTGAGTTTTGGATTTCAAAACCCGCCGGGTCTATTGCGAGTTTTTTTACTTTGATCGTTTTTCTCCTCCGAATGGATTTTTATTCTTCGTGCGATGTGAGTGAACGTTAAAGGCTTTTTCAGCAAAATTACATAGAACCCATATCTCCTTTAGATGATGACTAAAACATAAAACGTAGGTTACTTTACTAATCAGGAATTCACGATGAAAAGAAAAACTGAGCTTTCAGTTTTAGGTGTTCGAAAATGTTATGGATCTGTTGTGGCCCTGGAACAAATCGATCTCGAACTTCAGGCTGGAGAGTTTGTAACATTGCTAGGACCTTCTGGATCTGGGAAAAGCACACTTCTTATGGCCGTTGCAGGGCTTATTCAACCTGACTCAGGTAATATTTGGATAGACGGGAAGCTGATCACTAATACCCCTGTGCATGAACGATCTGTAGGTATGGTTTTTCAAAACTATGCTTTGTTCCCACATATGACAGTTAATGAAAATATTGGGTTCCCATTAGAAATGAGAAAAGTCCCAAAGAAGGATATTGCACTTCGGGTTAAGGAAAGTCTCGCCATGGTAAATCTATCCGAAGTAGGTGAGCGATTTCCTAAACAGTTGTCTGGTGGGCAACAACAAAGGATAGCAATAGCGCGGGCGATCGTATATGAACCAAGCATAATTCTGATGGATGAGCCGTTAGGCGCATTAGATCGCAGGCTAAGAACGCAAATGCAAATTGAAATAAAACATTTGCATAAAACTCTAAATGCCACCGTGCTCTATGTTACTCATGATCAAGAAGAAGCTCTTTCCATGTCGGATAGAATTTGCCTCATGAATTCAGGCCACATTGAGCAAATTGGGCCAGCTGACGAAATTTATTTCCAACCGAAAAATCAATTCTGTGCAACCTTCCTAGGTGATGCTAATTTACTTCCTGGTGAGATTATAAGCAGAGATGGTTTGCTTAAACTCAATGGACTTGATGAAAACAAAATAGTTGGCAGAATAAACAATGATGTTACTCTGGGAACAAAAATATTCTTAGTTTTAAGACCTGAATGTATTCAAATTGATCCGGAAATCGAAGATCAATCATTGAATCGGCTTCAGGTAAAGGTTATTGAACGGTTAATGCAAGGCAGTACTACGAAATTGATTCTCGAAACCAAGAACAAGCAAAAACTAATTGCAGCTTGCTTAACAAATGACAAGCTATCTAACCTTGACTCAGCGGATATAACTTCAATAGGTTGGCGCCCTTCCGATTGCTGCATTATTGACCGGAAATGTTGATAAAGTAATGTTAATAAAACATTTAAGTAATTTTTATGGTTCAAAAACTAAAAGGATCGGCTTCATGCTCGGTCCTTGTATAATATGGCTTTGTATTCTTTTCTTTATACCAATAGCAATACTTTTTGGAAGAACATTTTATGATCCTCAAATAGGCCTCAATACTGAAAATATACATAGAATTCTAACCACTGAAGCATACTTAGCGATTATGTCAATTACAGTGAAAATTGCCCTCTCAGTTACTTTAATTGTTATCGTAACTGCTTACCCTATCGCTTACTATATAGCATCCAGTGAAGGTCGAAATTCTTTATTAACGTTGGTTCTGTTGCCTTTTTGGACAAGTTACCTTGTTAGGATTTTCGCATGGCTTGCTCTTCTTGGAAGAAACGGTCTCATTAATAATCTGCTTCAATACCTCCACATAACTGATTCTCCATTAAAGTTGGTATATACCTATCAAGGGGTGTTAATAGGGATGGTTCATGCACTAATTCCTTTAGCAGTCCTTACTATGTATGCTAATATGAAAAACATCCCGCAAGTACTGAGAGAGTCAGCATTTACACTAGGGTCATCAAGAGTCCAAACGTTTTGGCGGATTTATTTTCCATTGTCTTTTTCTGGGGTAACTGCAGCTGCCCTCATGGTGTTTATTATAGCCTTGGGATTTTTTACTACGCCTGCATTGCTTGGAAGCGCCAAAGAAACAATGATCACCCTTGTTGTTGTCGATATGTTGCATACATCCCTTAACTGGGGACTGGCGGGGGCAATAGCTATTCTTATGCTATTCACTGCTATGGGCGCTGTCTATGTGTATCAAAAAATATTTGGTTTAACAGCGGTCACTGGATTCAGAGAAGAGCAAAAAGAGTCGGCAATTAATATATTTATTGGAAATTTCGCGAGGGCAACAGGAATTGCTTTTCTCCGTTTTATAGGTTCTTTTTTCGATTACATTTCAAAAGCCTTAGAGATGGTTGCAAAAAGAACCTCCAAGATGGTCTTTAAACTTGGTTTTACAGGTGTGTTTTTTGTTTTGATCACCTTTTTGGTGGTACCTATGTTTGTTTTATTCCCGGTTTCAATTTCGGAATCCAAATTTCTCGAATGGCCTCCTCGTGGTTTTACCTTTCATTGGTACACGAGTTACTTTGGAAACCCAATATGGATCTCCGCTATAGCACGTTCGTTTGTAGTTGCTTCTATAACTGGTGTAATCGCTACTGTTATCGGATTTCCTGCAGCAATAATTCTTGTTAGAGAGCGTTTTCCATTAAAAAATATGCTCATCACTATGATAACAGCTCCAATGATTTTACCTCACATTATACTGGCTATTTCACTTTTTTATGCTTATTCCAAGGTAAGATTAGTAGGAACAACAATTGGTTTGGTTCTTGGACACACAGCCTTAGCTATTCCGTTTGTTGTGATCACAGTCTCATCTGTTCTTCGGAACTACGATCAGCAACTCGATCAAGCTGCAATGATTCTTGGTGCTCCGCCCTTGGTCGTATTTAGACGCATAACTTTCCCACTTTTAGCATCTGGAGTTTTTGCAGGTTTCTTTTTTGCTTTCATAACATCGTTTGATGAACTCACAGTAGCGCTTTTTGTTACTGGTGGTCTCATGTCAACTCTGCCTAAACTAATGTGGGCGGATGCGCTTGACCAAGTATCTCCAGGACTCGCTGCGATATCTGTAGTTATTTTTGCTGTCCTTACTATTGCATTGTTTGTGATGTTTCAAATGAAAAAGCCAAGAAAAACTGTATAAGGAAAAAGACGCTAATGAAAACAATAATTGACTAAATGTGTTCAGATTTTTTCGATCGAAAGTATAACGGAATGGAGAATAAAAATGTTTTTCAAATCGAAAATTGAGAAAACAGTACTTGTGACAGGTTCAGGTCGTGGAATTGGGCGTGCAAGTGCGCTTATGTTTGGAGAGATGGGTGCCATGGTAGTTGTACACGACATTGATGAAAAATACTGTATTGAAACAACGAATCTCATTAAGAATAGTGGAGGCAGAGCAATTTACTACCAGGGAGATGTTGCGGATATTGAAAGAATGAAGGAAATAGTTGTTGATATAAGCGAATCATTAGGAGGGGTGGATATCCTCGTGAACAATGCTGGCATAAGCTCAGATAGATGCCCTTTGGAGGAAGTTACGTTAGATATGTTTCAGAGGTCCATCGATGTACATGTGAAAGGAACATTGTTTACAACACAGGCTGTTATACCTTACATGAAACGAAAGAATTGTGGAAGAATCGTTAATATTTCTTCGATTCAAGCTCTCACTGGATGGAGCGAAGGTGCAACATATAACGCCGCGAAAGGAGCTATTATCGCACTTACAAAAGGTTGGGCAAAGGAGTTCGCACCGTGGAATATCACTGTGAATGTGGTCGCCCCAGGTCATACTGAGACGGAAATGACTGTAAAAAATGACCCAATTGAGGTTCGTAGAAAAAAGGCAGAGTCAATACCTCTAAAGAGATACGCAAAACCCGAAGAAATGGCTGCTGCGATAATATTTTTATGCAGCGATTATTCACGTTTCATTACAGGACAAATACTGAGCCCAAATGGTGGGTTTCTTATTTAGAGAGATTTAGAACATTTTGTAAGAAAGGGAGAATTTGAATTACAATCACCAACCCTTGTAAATGACTTGCGCCCAATCATTGTACCGCATTCAGAGTTAAACCTGCTGAACCATAACCCAGCAGAATAGCCTCAGGTGCAGGAGGTCCGTAACCCAACGCACTGTAAGGTCTGATCTGATTGTAGTCCTTCCTCTAGTTCTCGATCAGCACCTGGGCCTCAAAAAGCGTCCTTAAGACTTCCACGTTGAGAAGCTCGTCCCTTAACTTCCCGTTAGAGGAGTCGATGTACCCATTCTCCCATTTCTAACTCATCCCCTGGACCGGTTTTCGAGGGCAAGGTCATATAGGTTAACAGTCTTTTTTATTCTATCCTTTAAAACTTTTAGTATATTGAGTTTAATCAGTACCTAAAAAGATAGTCTTCCTGCCTTTCCCGGATCAAAATTATCAAATTCGACAAGAGGAGCGATGGCATTAGAATCAATCACAAGATCAATTACATATGGTACATTGGCATTCAAAGCCCTTTCAATTGCTCCTGTGATTTCTTTAGAATCTTGGATTCTTTCTCCTTGACATTTTAAAGCTCTGGCAACTTCACTATAATCAACGTCCAACAGGTCAGTCTCAACTGATTTTCCATAATTCATAAGCTCAGCGTGTTTTTGGAATCCCCACATTTTATTATCAAAAACTATTGTCACAACATTAATATTGTATCGTGCAGCAGTCTCTAACTCTGCCATTACATACCCAAAAGCACCATCCCCTGTAAAACAAATAACTGTTTTTTCTGGTCTCCCGATTTTTGCTCCCATAGCTGCAGGTAACCCCCATCCCAAACCGGCCATGGCCCTTGGAATAATAAAATTACATCCTTTCGACATGTTATCAATATGACTTGTTGCCCATCCAGATACATAACTTGCATCTGTAGTGATTATGGTGTTTGTATCAATATACGCAGATAACTCTTTCAAGAAACGTTCTGGTCTTATAGGAATATTTTCAGAATTCGATAAAGGCTCATTGAGTTTTACCCAATCTTTCTTTAGCTTGTTAATTTGGCCTTCTATATTTTGTAATCCCATCTTAATATTGTTTTTTCTACAATATTCTAAAAAATCAATCATTGTTGCCTGAATATCTCCAACCATAGCCACTTGAGTTTCGAAGTTCCTTCCAATCTCTTCAGGATCAATATCTAAATGAATAATTTTAGTTCCCTTTTTGGGAAGCGTCCAGTTAAAATATGGTATCTGATCAGTTCTCGAACCTATAATAAAAGCCACATCTGCTTCCGAAACAATTTGATTAGCAATTTTCCCTCGTCCATATTTGCCCCCAGTATAGCTCCCCATTACACCAACACTTAGAGGATGAGAATCAGGGATAGTTCCTTTTCCCATCAGAGTGGTGGCAACAGGAATTCTAAACATTTCGGCCAATTCTAATATTTGATCCCAAGCTTGAGAAATGATACATCCACCTCCTGCAATAATGACAGGCCTTTTTGCTTTTGACAATAATTCTACTGCATCTTCTATTGACTCTTTGCTTGAACGCAACCTCCTTGAGGGATAGCGACCACATCCTGGCTCTGCATAAACTTCACCTTCTCCTTCTGCTTTCATAAGATCACCAGGGCATAATAGAGCCACAGGTCCCGGTCTTCCTGAAGTAGCTATTCTGAATGCTTTGCGAGTCAATTCTGTGGCTCTATTCGGGCTATCAAGTCTTTCTACCCATTTTACTACGGGTTTCAAAAAAGGTTCCATGTCTATTTCCATGCTTGCATTTCTTCCATGATTTGTTGAAGCAATATCTGAAATGAAAGCAATAATTGGGGTAGATGATTTCAATGCTTCAGCTAGGCCTGTCATCAAATTGCTTGCTCCCGGTCCATAAATAGATGCACAGATGCCAGGTTTGTTAGTTGCTTTAGCATAGCCATGAGCCATAATTGCCCCGTGTTTCTCATCTCTTATGGAAATAGGCTTAATCACTTTTTTGTCCAGAGCCTCAAACAAAGGTATGGGATCATCTAAACCAAACAAGTGGGTCACTCCATAACTTCTTAATGTCTCATAGATCAACTTTCCCGCCATCCCTTTCATGAGTTAATTCTCCTTTCTTATATTTTATTTGTTTAAAAATATCGGCATTATTTTTCCAAAAAATATAAGGATTCATCGTTATCCCTAACCTTGGTAAATAGCTAGTATCAGTCTTACCATTTCCTAAGATATATGTAAAGGTTTATTAAGATCGCACCTGAAAATCCCGTCCTGGCTACGGGGATAAAAGGTACGTCTGCCAAAGGCAGACAAAACATATGAAACGTATAGCAATTCGAACGACTGTCCATGCGGTTTACGATACGAGATATCACTTAGTTTGGACGCCCAAATATCGAAAATGGGCTAAGAGAGAATGGCCAGCCCCCAATCATTGTACCACGCTGAGAGTTAGGCTTGTTGAACCATAGGCCGACATAAGAGTCTCAGGAGCAGGGAGTCGGCAACCCAACGCACTACCCATTTCCGCTTCCCTCTTTGTCTTTCTCTTCCTCTAGCTCCTGTGGATTAAACATCATGGTCTTGTTATGTGCCTCAATTAATTCCTGTATCACTGGCGAAAGGATGGGGTTGTCCTGCTGCTTGTAGACATACTGGATAAAGGCTGTTGATCTTCAGCAAAGAGTGGACAAAGTGGGTTAGAAATTAGTTTGCATTTTTGAGGTTGGTCTGGGTGGGAAAGACGGCTATACTGGAAGCTGTCAGAAAGGGAGAAGACCATGGAAACAACCACCCAGGCCTTAGGTGTTGAGGAAGTACCTACTACCCCTGGCAGCACCGCCAAGCTCATCCGGGAAGTGCGAGCCCAGACCCGCCGCAGGTTCTCAGCCGAGGACAAGATCAGGGTTGTCTTGGAGGGATTCCGCAAGGAGATGTCGGTTTCGGATCTTTGCCGAAGGGAAGGCGTCTCTTCGGCTCTCTATTATTCCTGGCTCAAGGACTTTATGGAGGCCGGGAAGGCCCGTCTGAAGGGAGACACGCTTCGGGATGCCACGCACAGTGAGGTCAAGGGGCTGCGGCAGGAGAACAGGAGGTTGAAGGAACTGGTAGGAGAGCAGGCGCTTGAGATTCAGCTGTTGAAAAAAAGTCTGAATCGGTAGAAAGGGGCTGGCACTGGAAGATGGGCATGGAGGGGAAGGAGGATCTGATCTGGAGTGTGGAGGCTCAGAGAGGCCATCGGAGCCAGGTGCTTAACGAGCTAAGGATTCCTCGTTCAACATACTACAAGTGGCGGAAGGGGTATAGGGGAGGCGGGCTAGAGGGGCTGACGAAGAGGAAGCCTTCGGCCCGGAGGGTATGGAATCGGCTCATGGTGGGGGAGAGCGAGAGAGTGCTCGAGATTGCCCGTCTTCATCCGGAGCTTTCTCCCAGGCTGCTGGCAGTGAAGATTACGGATGAAGAGGCCTTTTCAGTATCAGAATCGACGGTGTATCGGATTCTCAGAGAGAACAACTTGATCTGTCCGCGGCCACTTCCCGAGATGCCAGCACAGGAGCAGTGGAGGCATAAGACCACCCATCCGGATGAACTCTGGCAGTGTGATGGGACCACTCTCTTTATCGTGGGCTGGGGTTACTACAAACTTATTCCCGTGGAGGATAACTACTTCCGGAAGATTCTTGCCTATGACCTTGAGCCTGACGAGACGGCTCTGGTGCTGTCAGAGGTGCTGGAGTTGGGGCTGGAGAATGCCCGAGAGGAAGGACACTTAACCGAGACTGATCCGATGCCCAAGCTTTACTCCGACAATGGTTCAGGTTTCACTTCCAAGATCCTTGCCGAGTATCTTTCGGTTCACGGGATCAAACACATCTTTTCCCGGCCGTATCATCCTCAGGGTCGAGGCAAGATTGAACGGTTTAACCGGAGGATCAAGGAGAAGGTCTGTCTGATGGTTTATTGTTCTCCGGGTGAACTCAGGAAGGCGCTCGATGAGGCGATAGCAATTTACAACAGGACCCCTCATGAGGCACTCGCTAATGTATCCCCTAACGATGTGTATGCAGGGAGAAAGGAGGTTGTTCTACAACGGAGACAAGAGAAGAAACGATTGACCTTAGAAAGTAGGAAGCAATATAATCTTAACACGAAAAACGAGCATCCAGGCCAACCTCAAGATGCAAACTCGCCTTGAGCAAAAGTGTCCAAAAAGGTCTGAAGATATACAAGAGGTGGAATACTCTCAAAGAGTCCTGGAGGCTTTTGAAAAGGCGAAGGCTGAAGGTAGGGGGGCGACCCAGCTGGATGGCAAGTTGGTTGAGAACGTGCATGTGGCTATGGCCCAGCGGATCTTGAAAATTGCTGAAATAACGGGGTTAATGGGAGAACAAATCAGGAGGTGAAATTTCATCAAGATTCCCTCAGAAATAGAGAAGAGGAAAAGACCTGGGCAGATCCGCTCGTTAGGTTTTCTTTGGCTTGAATTAGACTATGGCCTTTTGGGAGGAAACTCAGAGATGAAGAGATATGAGATCAGAATAGCGGGTTTTGGAGGCCAGGGGGTAGTAACCATTGGCCGTATCTTAGGAACTACGATTTCGATGTACGAAGGGAAGAACTCTGTCAATACGCAATCCTATGGTCCAGAGTCAAGAGGGGGAGCCTGTCGATCAGAAGTCGTCATCTCTGATGGTGAGATATTCTACCCGAGAGTCCGTATGGCCGATATTCTTGTCGCCCTCTCCCAGGTCGCGCTAGATACCTATATCGCTGATCTAAAAAAGGGGGGGATACTGATCGTGGATCCCGGAGCAGTGGAGTCTGTTCCCGATAGGAAAGACATTACCATTTTCAGAGTCCCCACCATGGAAATTGCACAAAAGGTCGGCGGAGTGAAATTCCAGAATATGATTGCCCTGGGCGCCTTGAGCACTCAAATGGATTGGGTTTCGCAGGCATCATTTGAACGGGGGATTTCGGAAGGTGTTCCGTCGAAGACCATCACGGTGAATTTGGAGGCCTTCAGAAAAGGTAGAGAATACGGGAAGAACCAAAGTGAGAAGAGAAAGGGCTGATATGTCAAACTCGCATATGCTTAGGCCTGGAAGCTATTATTTTCAGGGGAATGAAGCCTGCATCGAAGGCGCGATTATGGCTGGCAGTCGAGTCTATGCAGGATATCCGATCACCCCTGCCACCGAGGTGATGGAAGCCGCTGCCCGCAGATTCCCTCAAGTGGGGGGTAGATTCATTCAGATGGAAGATGAGATATCCTCTGCCTGTCTGCTGATCGGCGCTTCTTGGGGTGGGGCTAAGGCCTTAACGGGGACTTCAAGCCCTGGGTTCTCACTCATGCAAGAGGCCATTTCTTTTGGAATTATTTCGGAGACGCCTTTTGTCATCGTCGATGTTCAACGGCCAGGTCCAGGGCAAGGCTATATCACCTCAGGGCAGGAGGACGTGATGCAGGCAAGATGGGGACATCATGGTGAAGGCTCCCTCATCGCTCTTGCCCCCAGCTCTGTTCAAGAGATGTTTGACTTCACCATCCTTGCCTTCAACTATGCCGAACAATGGCGAACTCCCGTGATCTTATTGGCAGATGAAACGGTTGGACACATGAGAAAGAGGTTGAAAATTCCTCCTCTGGGAGAAATCAACATTGTGAATCGCAAGAAACCCCAGGAGATGGGCATTCGTCCAGAGGACTATCTCCCCTTCGGAGGGAGCGAAGTCCCTCTGATGGCTAATTGGGGAGAGGGATATAATGTCAATGTAGTCGGCCTGGTCCACCAACCCGATGGCCATGTGACCCGTTACAGTCCAGAACTCGACTATCAGTGTATCGATAGAAAACTGAGAAAGATTGAAGACAATGTGGATAAGATTGCCAAGATCGACACCCGTTTTATGGCAGACATCGAGCACCTGATCATCTGCTACGGGACTCCATCCCGTACCGCCTTGGAAGCCGTGATGGAAGCCAGGGAAGAGAAGGGGGTCCCTATCGGGTACCTGCGTCTGATCACCCTGTGGCCCTTTCCAGAAGGGATGCTGAGGAAATTGATTCCGCAAGTGGACACGATCTTTGTACCGGAGATGAACCTCGGGATGATGATGCATCCCATCCGGGAGGCATTGAGAGATAAGGCGAAGCGGTTCGTCTCCATTCCGAGCATGGGTACCCTCCATTCTCCTGACCTCATCCTTTCAAAAATTTATGAGGAGCTGCGGAAATGAAACATCCGATGTTGAAATACATGAAAGAAACTGGGCCTTGCGGAGATCGTTTGCCCACCATTCTCTGCCCAGGGTGTGGGGCGGGCCAAGTTCTTAACTACACACTCCATGCAGTCGATCAGATCATTAAAGAGGATAAAATAGCCAAGGAGAGATTTCTCTTTATCTCCGGTATTGGCTGTTCGAGTCGTCTGACGACTCATTATCTCAACTTTGATTCGGCATGGACCCTTCACGGGAGAGCACCTGCGGTTGCCACTGGAGCCCTGTTAGCCAATCCAGAATTCAAGATCATCCTCTTCACGGGCGATGGAGATGTTGGAGCCATTGGTGGGAACCATTTCATTCATGTCTGCAGGAGAAACCTGGATATGACGATTCTCTGCATGAACAATGCCCTCTATGGTATGACCGGAGGACAGGTGGCTCCCACGACACCGCGAGGCGACTATACGACGACGACCCCTTATGGAAATGTGGAGAACAGTTTTGTCCTCTGCAAGCTGGCAGAGGTGGCAGGGGCGAGCTATGTAGCTCGGTGGACAACGGCCCACCCGCAACAGGCCATTCGGTCCATCAAACATGGGATACGTAAGAAAGGGACTTCCTTTATTGAAATCCTCTCACAGTGTCCTGTGCACGCTAAGAAGTCAGCTGTGGAGATCTTGCGATCCTATAAAACGAAGACAGTCAAGGCAAAGAATGCGGAGAAGGGAGACAACCGGATTCCAATAGGGGAATTTCTGGATATCGAGCAGCCTGAATGGTTTGAGTCTTTTCAAAAGATTATTGACTCCTTTGCCAGCGAAGAGAGGAAAGATCAAAATGAATAAACTATGGATTGATGAAAGGTACTGTAAAGGCTGCCTGATCTGTATCGATGCCTGTCCTACCAAAGCCATTCGGCCTTCGGAAAAGTTGAATTCTAAAGGATACCGCTTGCCCATAGAAGAGAATATGGCCCTCTGCAAAGCGTGTGAAATATGTGTCCTGATGTGTCCTGATTTTGCCATTGCCGTGTCGGAAGAGTGAAGCCATGCCGTAAGAAGAGAACGAAGATAGCCAAATAACAAGTAGATGAGAATCAAAAGAAAGGATTGCGAACGATCCTTTATATCTTATGAATTCCGAAAGGAGGAGGGAAATGATAGAGGACAAAGGAGATAAGAAGACACCTTTTTCTAATCTTCATCACATTTCAATCGTCGTGAAAGATATTGACAAAGCGATCAAATTCTACAACTCAATAGGGATTGGCCCTTTTGAAGACTATCCACCCCTGAAAGAATATGTCAAGCTCCACGTCGCGGATGAAGTGGGTTTCCATAACTTAATATTCAAAGTGTTTCAGATCGGCCCCATCCAGATTCAATTGTGCCAGCCAGGCGAAGGAAAGAGTCCTTATAAAGACTTTTTGGAGAAGAAAGGAGAAGGAGTGTACCACCTTGGTTTTGTGGTGGATGACGTCGACCGTTCGGAAGCAGAACTCAAGAAGCTGGGACTCAATGTGATCAGCAGTGGAAGACGTGAAGATGGTAGCGGGTTTTCTTATATGGATACCGCGCAAAAAGGCGGAGTCACCTTGCTGATTCGACAGAATAAAACCAAATGAGGATTGGATACCTCAATTCAGTCAGTAAAGAAACCAAAAAGGGAAGGACCACAAGAGATTATTGATGGGGGCAATATCACCTGTGGGTGTTTTCATGGACGTTTTCCAGTACTTATTGCTGAACTAAGAACCAGAATCCACTGGAAAGGAAAACTTGTGAAGCTTTATGAATATCAGGCCAAGGCTATTTTCAAGAAATACGGAATACCTGTCCCTGAGGGTGTCGTTTCTTCCGCGGAAGAAGAAATTAGAAATAATTTCCTTAGTATTTCAAGAGGGAAGGGTGCGGTATTAAAATCCCAGGTTCTCGTCGGTGGGCGAGGCAAAGCAGGGGGCGTCAAAATTGCAGAAACCGAGGAGATGGCTATCCAGACCTTTAACGAGCTGTTAGGAATGAATATCCACGGGTCAAAGGTTTCGAAGGTTCTTTTAGAAGAGCTCATCAACATAAAAAGAGAATATTATGTAGGGGTCACTATTGATCCTACCTTCTACCTACCCATTCTTATGATGAGCTCTCAAGGAGGAATGGAAATTGAAGCCATTACTCAAAACAATCCTTCGAGACTTGGGCAATATATAATCAATCCTCGCTATGGTATTCCATCCTACGAGATTGTGGATATCATGCGTGCCCTCGGTTTGCCTACCTCATGCTCGCTTCAGTTTATTGATATCGCAACGAAGTTATATCACGTGTTTCTTGATCATGATGCGATGTTAACAGAGATTAATCCTTTAGTGGAGTCCGATCAAGGTGGGTTAATCGCTGTCGACGCCCGTTTGAACATCGATGACAATGGCCTTTTTAAACACCCAGAGTTATTGGAACTGAAGAAAGACTTTGCAGAGACTGAAGAAATCAACCTGAAAAGTCATGGAGTAGAATTTGTATATATCGGTGGGAACGTTGGACTTTTCTGCGTCGGTGCGGGAATGACGATGGCCACGATGGGTCTCGTCATGCTTGCTTTCACTCCGTAATCATTAGCTGTATACACTTGTGAAAAGTGCACATTTGTAGGTGTACTCGTTAGTCTGGGCTTCTTGTGACAATGCTTGTTAGGTCGAATAGGGGTCAGGAAAGTTTTAAGGCTCAAGGTGTTTAACGGCCGGGGATCTGGATGTTATATTTAAAGTTGAAATCCACAATTTTCTTCCAAATGGACTGATCGGTTATAAAGTTCTTTTGCTATTTTTTTCCCCGTCACTGTCTTAAATATTTTCCCGATGATTTCTTCTGTTTTCTCCCGATCTTGGAAAAATCCTTTCTCTTCCATATCGGCCAACCAATCCGCCTCGTAGAGGATTTGAAAATGGAGCGTCTCTTTTCCCCTGGGGTGATGATGGTGTCCGATAATATCAGAGATCTCATTGACGATTTCCCTCTGAACATTCAATCTCCTTAAAATATCTCCGGCAATAGCTGAACCTTCTCTCTCCTGATCCTCCAAGGAAGTACTCCTGTATTTCTCCTCTGCCTCCTTAATTCCAATATGGTGAAGATAAGCAGCTCCAAGAACGATAAGGGGATGACCACTTTCTATCTTTAGAATCTCCTCCGCATATTTGGCTACTTTAAGGGCATGGTTCACACTTTTCACATCATGGGAAAAGTATTTTTTTACCTCCTGCAAAATTCTCTCCCTCAATCGATTATTCATTTCTTCCTTTTGTTTCACTTTCATCTCTTCGGGTAATCCTTCGATACATCTATCCCCATAGGAACACCACTGGGCACATCCAAAATCGATCTTTGGGTTGACCATTTCGTGACCACACCGGCATTTCCTCTTCACATCAAATTTAAAGAACTCCACATGAAAACCACATTTGGGACACTCGATTTCAAACACATCGTCTGGCTTCCAGAACATCGTATCTTGACCAGGGCATTTCATCTTTTCCACTCCTCCTCGTATAATATGACTTGAATGTTCGTTAATAAAATTTTAACAATTGGGTGAGGGGGTGGCTTTGACTTAAGTCAAATATTTCTATTTTTTCGAGACAGGAGCATCTCCGCCTCTGTTTTCCTTTCGCCATACCTTAAGGAATGAGAGATGGGAGTGAAAACCTTCACTTCCAAAAAGTTCAAATGTGGCGTATAATAAAAACCATAAATGGATGAATATAAGTTCACTGAATACTTCGAGAAAGGAGTTTTAAGGAAGCGACCATATCTTAAAAGAGAGTGGTGTATCCAAGTAATCGAAAACCCGCTTAAGGTAGAACCTCAAGAACATAACCGCTTCCGCTTCTGGGAGTGATCACTGAGCTTGGAGGTCATGTATTAAGGGTTATTACCTTGGACGATAAAAAGACAATTCACAATGCTTTTCCTGACAGGGGGTTCAAACCATGAAACTCAACTATTACCCGGACACTGACTCTCTTTATATAGATCTTTCCGAGAAGACTAGCGTAGAGAGCAGAGAAATTTCTGAAGGGGTTGTCCTTGATTACGATGCCGAAGGCAATTTGGTAGGCATTGACATTGACAATGCCAGTAAGAAAGTCCAGCTTAAAGAACTTACTCTTCGCAAACTACCGGTAGATATTCATGCAGCGGCCTAAAAGGACTGTCATGAGGTTCATTTTAGAAGTGAAGTGAGCTTTTAAAGACGCGCAAAACTTTGGGTCTCTGGTGAAAACATAACGTCAACATAAAACCTAACCAAACGTATTTGAAATTTCCCCTCACCCTTCCCCTCTCCCCAGCGGGGAGAGGGTGGGGGTGAGGGGGTCCCGCGAAACGCGGGATTAGAAGAAAATTCTCAGATTTAGTGTGTAAGAATCCAATGTTTGCTCAATTTCTATTGAACAAAGTCAAACCCCCATCAACATGAAGCCTCTCACCGCAGTTACTCCTTACAGCCCAGGACCTTTCTTTGAGAAGACTCTGCTTCCCCTGACGAAGTCAGCGCTGGTCGAGCGTATCGTGATTGTAAGTCAGCCCCACGACTCCCCGGCCTCAAAGGCCGGGGCTTGCTCAGGGCTGACCCTGAGCGGCACTATCTCCCCTGCATTAAAAGATAGGGTTCGGCGCCGTCGAATGGGTCAGGAGTCGGTTCGTTTCAAATTGACCAGATGTCGTGCTCTTGTCGCCGGACCCCTTTCGTCACATGAAACACTCAGCTTGCTTTTAGGGACAATCCAAACGAAGTACCTTCTACTCTTACCAAGGGCGCAACAAATTTCGATCGAGCCTAAAGCCCTGGAGAAAATTCTGGAGGCAGCTAAGTCCACCAAAGCAGGTCTGGTCTATTCGGATTTCTATGACGGAAGCGAACACGGGAAAAGCCTTCATCCACTGAATGATTATCAGCCGGGGAGCGTCCGCGATGATTTTGACTTCGGCCTCATGATCCTCTTTTCGGTTTCCGCCGTCCGGAATGCCCTGAAAAAATATGGCGTCA
>Ga0315288_10002902_pt1 | contig 21908 bp, 18 predicted proteins | sample YL17G11_20_MG_FD_203454 | JGI IMG/M metagenome (GOLD analysis project Ga0315288, IMG submission 203454) | Sediment microbial communities from Yellowstone Lake, YNP, Wyoming, USA - YL17G11_20 | ecosystem: Environmental > Aquatic > Freshwater > Lake > Sediment | place: USA: Wyoming | collected...
TGATGGAATATTTTTCCAGAACCTGAAATTTGTTCTCGGGAGTTTCGTCGGTTACTCGCGTGGAACCGCGCAGTTCGTCAAGCATCCTCAGCGCCGTCTCCCGCGCGAACCCGAATTTTTCCAAGAGCATCGCCGCCGATGATGGGACGGAGACGACTGCCGCCAGCAGATGTTCGCAGGAGATAAATTCATCCTGTTTTGCGGTGGCGATCTTTGCAGCCGCGTCGAGCACCCGCAACATTTCGTGCGAAAGATACAACTGTCCCACGGCCGGCCCCTGGGATACAAAGAGCTTCGGCTGCCGCGCCAGATCATTTTCAATCTGGCGGTCAAGTTCATCAAGATTGACGCCCGCGCGCAGCAACATGGGCTGTACCAGCGACTGCGATTCGGCGACCAGCGACGCCAAAAGGTGGATGGCGTGAAGCTCTCCGTGGTTACGTTCAGCTGCAACCTCCTGTGCCCCCTGCAGCGCCTCCTGAGCTTTGATGGTGAAACGATTGAAGTTTCCTTTCATAGAAAAGCTGTGCAATGCAAACGGTGATTATGAGACGTTCATGCACGCTCCTATATTATAGCGCGCGTGGACAAAATCAATATTGACAGATCGCATCCAATTGTTGCTACTTTCGCTCGGCAAGTTGCACCTGCGCGGTGAGCGTGCTGTTTTGGCGTAAAACTTTCAACGTCACCGTCTGCCCCACCGACTTCTGAGCAATAACGTACGCAAGGGAATGAGATGAGTCAATGCGCTGGCCGTCTACCTCAAGAATAATGTCGCTCTCTTTCAGACCCGCTTTCTCGGCGGGCGAACCTGCCTGCACCGCAAGCTCCTTGTCGCTGCTTTTCAGCAAAGCTCCGTAGGTTGCCGAAAGGTTATACTCTTTGGCAACAGATTCTGTCACCGCAATATAGCGAACCCCAAGGAACGGAACTAAGATTCTCCCCGATGACCGGACTGAGTTAATCGATTGTCTTGCGGCATTGATGGGGATGGCAAAGCCGATGTTCTGCGCACCCGATACCATCGCCACGTTGATGCCGATGACCTGACCGCGAAGATTCACGAGCGGTCCTCCAGAATTTCCCGGATTGATGGCGGCGTCCGTCTGAATAACGTTCTCGATGGTCTCGGTCGTACCTCCGGCCGATGCTGTCACGCTGCGTGAAAGTCCCGAGATGACCCCCACCGACACCGTGTTGCGAAACTCTCCCAGCGCGTTTCCGATCGCAATGGCGGTCTGCCCCAGTTTCACGGTATCGGAATCGCCCAAGGTCACCGTCGGAAGGCCCCCCGCGTTGATTTTAACCACTGCGATGTCGAGGGAGGGGTGGCGCGCAAGCACCTGCGCATCGTATTTCTTGCCGTCGTTGGTGAGTACGGTGTATTCGGCGTCCGTGTCACTGACCACGTGCTTGTTGGTGACAATCAAGCCGTCGGAGGAAACCAGAAACCCGGACCCGCCGCCGACTTCTTGTTTGCGCGTTCCCTTCTGGCAGGGCTGCGAGAACTGAAAGCCGCCGCCGAAGAACTGCTGAAACTCGGGGGGAAGATCTGCAAATGGATTGTAGGGACACTGTTCGATGACCGGAAGATCTTTGGTGATGACGATGGAAACGACTGCAGGCGTTGCACTTTCAACCGCCTGCACGACGGCATTTTCGTAGTCGTACACCGGCTTTGCAAGCTCAGGTTGTGTGCCGCCGCTCTTGCTTTCCGGCACCGAAGGTGGGGGTACCTGCAAGGGAGCCCCGGGCACAAGAGGAGTGAGCCGCTTGAGCAGGTTGTTGTAAATGTCGTCGAGTATCGTCGCATTGCTTGTGTTGGTTACGCCCGCCCCAAGAAAGCCGCCGACGAGTGCAGCTGCAACCAACCATCCCACAACAGTTTTGTTTTTGGTCACTTTTTGTGCGGAAGAGATTTTGTGATGAAACATACAAAGATGAAAATGCTAATGCCTTATGACTCTATTGCGTGCATACTATTATAATTCGGCGCGCTGTCTCGTCAACCTCTTTTTTTGTGGTGAAGCGTCCGAAGCTGAACCGGACGCTTGCTCGGATGTGCTCATTGTTATATCCCATTGCCTTCAGAACGTGCGACGGCTGCACGCGGCGCTGGGCGCAGGCAGCCCCCGATGAGACGGCAATGCCCGCTACGTCAAGCGTCCTTCCCAGCGCGTCTTTATGCGGGAAAAACAGATTGAGAATGTGCGGGGACCGGCTCTCAAGAGAACCGTTTATTTCAATGCCTCCGATGCTCTGCCGCAGCACGCGATAAAAATCCAGAGAAAGCTTTGAGAGCCTGGAATATTCTTGTGTCCGTTCCCGCACGCATAATTCAAGCGCCTGCGCAAAGCCGACAATTGAAGCAACGTTGGAAGTTCCCGAACGAAGTCCCTGTTCGTGTCCGCCGCCGGTGACAAGCGGCGCAATGACTCTCGTCTTGTCGCCGCGGCCGTCGCTGTTAAGATACAACGCTCCGACTCCCTTGGGGCCGTATATTTTATGAGACGATAATGTTATTGCATCAACGCCGCTTGCAATAACGTTGAGATCACAAAGAAGCCCCGCTTGTGCCGCATCCGTGTGAAACAGCGGATACGGAGACGGCGTGTGACGCTTCGCAGGCAGTCTGAAATCGCGAACGATTTTTGAAATCTCTGCAACAGGCTGAATGGCCCCCGTCTCGTTATTCACCCACATGACGCTGACCACAATTGTGTTTCGATCCAGCGCGCGCACAAGCGCCTGCACGTCAACGATTCCTTCACGCGAAACGGGGAGGTAGACGGCGCGCACCGCGCCGTCCCGCTCAAGGTCCTTGACCGTTTCAAGCACCGACGCATGCTCTATTGCCGAGACGATAATCTTAGGGATGGTGCGGCACGTTTTGCGAGCTCGGTAGTACGCCTTCAGAGCTCCCCTGATGACGAGGTTGTTCGCTTCAGTAGCCGAGGCGGTGAAGACGATATCGTCAACATGCGCGGTAACAGCTCTGGCAACGGTTCCGCGAGCCTTATCAAGCGCGGCAAGCGCTTTTTGCCCAAAATGGTGCAAGGAGCTCGGATTCCCGAAAAAATCGCCGCTCTTTTTAAGAAACGGCTCCATCGCTTTCGCCACCCGCTTGTCCAGCGGGGTCGTAGAAGCATAGTCCAGGTAGATAGATTGCATACGGCAGACGTTCAAGAGTCAGTAGTTAGTATTCAGCATTTGGTGTTTAGCATCAAGAACAAAAAAAATGGCTTGCTCAAACACGTGCAGCCGCACACTATCCTCGTTCGCTGTGGCACCTGAGCGCTAAAACAGCCGCTGGTACAGAAGCTTCTGGCGCCAGTCGAAATGCACGCGCACGGGCTCTCCGCCGTCTCGCTGCGGGACCATCAGATATCCCCGGGAGCGCGCGAGTTCGTAGATTTCTTTGGTCACGCGCACGTCGTTTAAGCAATACTCCTTCAACTCCTGAATTTTTCCTTGCTCAAACAGCACCGGCGCTTCAAGCCCAGAACCGCTTTTGCCGTATCCGAGATTTTCGCGCGCCAATAGATCCAAGCCGATGCGCTTGCCGCTGGACAGTTCTATCTCATCCAAAAGATCAATCTTGGGAATGGAAAAAATGTCAAAATCGAAGTGCTTTGCCATCACCGGCAGATCAAACCGCGTGATCGCAAACCCGATCAAAAGCCCCGTATCCTTGAGCAAATCTCCGACTCGGTCAAGCTCGCGCGATTCAAACGTCAGAAACTCATTACGGTTATAGGAATACAGCCCAACCACTGAGATATCCAGTGCGCGGAAATTATCGCGCCCTACATCCGCAAACGTATTGCTGGTTTCAATATCAAGAACAAGAGTGTCCTTCATAGTTTCACGTGCTCCGTCAGACGTGTTTGTCCGCAACGCTTGAGGCAGCGTAGCTTTCCGGTTTGGTTTTGAACGCAAAGTTGTAAGCGCGGATCATGCCGGTGACTTCGGCAATCAGAGCGCTCGAGCGTCCATTCTCACCCACGTCAGCATGCACTTCAAAATCGAATCTGATGTCGGGATGTCGGCGCAAAATTGCAAGAATCTCGAGCGCGGTTTCAAGCGACAGCATTACTTCCTTGATAATGCGGTCTCGCAGCGAGAACGAGCGCTGGCCGGCGATACGTTTCCAGAAGTAGCGGCCGCCGTTTCCGACACGGTGTACCACCACCGCGGTGACAAAATCAGTAAGGTTTGCACCGCACAATTGCGAATCCGAGCCGATGACAATTTTGTAGCGCCAGTCGGGGGCGACGCACATAAACCGCCGAATTTCATTCACCACCGCCTGCGCAGTCAGCTGTGCCCCCCGTGAATCACGAAAATCGTTCTCCATCGTCAGTAAAACTACCACCGCGTACCGCCTGATGTCAAAGTGCCGCTTATTTTTTTCTTGACATCCCTGCATCGCGCCGCATACACTCAGCTCCAAGAGTTGCACACCAACAAACGTCATCGGACCAAAAGAAGGAGGGGGGTGTTATGTCTCGTCGCATGCCGGGCGCACTCGTCACGCTTGGGGGAAACGGACATCGTGTCCCCCGGCTACTCGCGGAAGGGGTGATAAAAGAGCTCCATTACATCGCCCTGCACCTAGGCCCTGTCGTTCTCCAAGAACTTATGCGCCGATGCACCGACTCGACGTATCGCATGAATGATGTTACGCGCTCCATCTGCTGGGGTCACAACCTCTGCGAGGAGAACGGACACGTTCCCTGCGACATCGCCGACATCGCCAAGTCCGAACTCATCGAGCTTTCCGACGGTACCGTCGTACCTTCATCGCTTGTCAACCGCGTTGTGAGCATGCTCAAGCGCATGGTGCACAAGCGGAGTGCCGAGGGGGCTTGGGTGGGACGTGATGCGATTCTCGAGATGGTGCGGCTCGCTTTCGGCAAGCAGACAACGCTGAAGCAGCAGGCTCAACGGATGCTGGCAGCCGAAAATCTGACGGGAAGCTGCTACCCTATGCCCGACGCGGTCGCAGTCATCATCCGCGCTCACGTCAGCTACGCCGTTGACGAATCGGGTAAAGAAACAGTTTCATTTTCCTGATTCCAGTTATGCACCCGCCTCGACGATTTCGTCGGGGCAGTTTCATATTTACATCAGTGATCGAACGAGACGCACCAGTTTCTTTTGCAGAGACCCGCAACGATTTTTATCAACCCCAGCAACATTGATGCGCATCACATCCTCGGTATTTGAGAGACGCACGTTGAACCATATGTCCCCCATGTCAACCGAAACGCCGCTCTTTGTCGAAATCCTCCCCTTGCCGGTGAAACGGCGCCGCATATGAGCCAATATCTGCAGCGCGCGCCTGCGCGAACAGCGGACTGCCGCCTGCGGCATCCATACCAAGGGTGAAAGCAGCGATTCAAAATCAGAAAGTGCATAGGGCAGACGGGAAAGCGCGCTGCATACCCTGAGTGCCGCCATAAGCCCAGAATCAGTCCAGAAAAAATCTTTGAAGTAATAGTGTCCCGAATATTCAAAGCCGATATCCGCGCGGTGCCGCTTCAGAAGCGACGGAACAAAGGAACGGCCCACGGGTCCCTCATGCACGTATGGCGGCTGGATTCCCGCGCGCCGCATGTGCGCGCAGTGAGTCCTGACCGCAAACGTATCGACAGCGGTATGCACGCTCGAGCGCACCTTTCCTCCGGCGACCAAGAGGCGCCATACCTGATGCGCGTGCAATGTTTTTCCTTTGTCGTCACAAAAGATCGCTCGATCTCCGTCCCCATCAAAGATTACTCCTAGATCCGCATGGTGTTTTCTCACCGCTTGGGATGCCTGTCGCTGCGCGAACGATTTTGTAGGATCCGGTCCGTGGGCAGCAAACCGACTGTCAACAACGGCGTTGAGAAACACCGGTACAATATTTTTTATCCGCCCGAAAATTCTGCGCACTACCAGCGCCGCAGTTCCGTTTGAAGCATCAATGATAACTTTCAGCGGCCTTTGTACGTCGGCCTTCTTTACAAGAAACGCGGTGTACTTATCCAACGCTCCGGCGGTTCTGTTCACACACAAGACAGGTGTGCGTTTCTTCTTATAGAAACGCGCCGCGCTTTCAAGCACCGTCACGCCAACTCTTTTCAGCAGCGCGCTTCCTCCTACGACGTTGCTGTCTGACATGACAATCTTGATGCCGTTGTATCGCACGGGATTATGAGAGGCGGTTATGATGACACCGGCACAGGTCCGGAAATGGTGTACGAAGAATATAAGAGAAGGAGACGTAATGACGCCGACGCACACAATCTTAAAACCGGCCTCGCGCAGACCTTGTTTGAACGCGCGCTCAAGTGAAGGAGAACTTCGCCGCGCATCGCGTCCCACAACCACACGTCCGCGACGCCGCAGGGCACGCGTAAAATTCCTCCCGATTGCATACGCCAGCGGCTCGTTTATCTGAGACGGATAGAGCCCACGAATGTCGTAGGCACGAAATATGGCAGGTAAAACGCGCATCATCTCATTTGAATTTTATCCAAAATTGCCGTTTAATGAAAGGGAGGCTTTTCGTCTGCGTTTCGTCTGTACGTTCCGCGCGTGCGCTGTCCGACCAGCGCCGCTGCACCCGTTGTATGTCGCGAAAGAAACACAAAATTCCAAAACCCGCGCCCGTAAAAAAACTCGGACAGGAGACACTCTACAGTATCTGGGGGCTTCTGTTTTGCGCAGCCGCTGTCGTGATGACGCTTGCCGCATTTCAAAGTGCCGGAAGCATCGGTGAAGTCCTGTGGCGTGCATTTTCATACATGCTGGGATGGGGGTATGTGTTCTTGCCCATCACGCTGCTTGGCATCGGCATCAATTTTCTGGTCCGGCAGAAGGAGGCGCCGCTGCACGCAACGGTATGGCTGGGAGCGCTCTTGTTTCTCGCGTCGGTCCTTGGATTTATAGATGTTGTCGCTCCTTATTGGGGAGGTGTTGTCGGCAACATCGCAGGATATCCCCAAAACTGGTTCGGCAGTGTTGCATGGGGAGTTATTACATTCGCACTGACGATCATCGGCATTCTAGTCGTTTTCGACCGCCCGCTGCGCATTCAGCTCAAAACTCCAAAACCGGAGGGTGAAGAAAAGGAGAAAAAACCAATCTTTGTGACAACTGCACCGCCACAGAAAGCGGAAACGGCTCCTCTCTCCCAGCAGGAAGAAGACGTGACGATAAGCAGCTCGAAAGAAGCACCGACCAAAATGCTCCAAAAAGACGCGCTCTATCCTGCCGCGGCACGGATTCACGGAAACTATGTTGCTCCACCTCTCGAATTGCTCAAGTCATCATCCGAAAAACCGAGCGCCGGAGATTTGCGCGCCAACGCAAACATCATCAGACGCACGCTGGAGGGCTTCGGCATCCCCGTTGAGATGGGAGAGATTAATATCGGTCCCAAAGTCACCCGCTACACGCTACGGCCCGCCGAAGGAGTAAAACTTTCGCGCATCACCGCACTCAATCAGGACCTTGCGCTGGCACTGTCCGCCCACCCGATTCGCATCGAAGCGCCAATCCCCGGAAAGCCGTACGTGGGCATCGAGGTGCCCAATAAGAGCGCGGCACTGGTGCGTCTGGGGAATCTGATTACCTATCCCGATTTTGCGCAGTCGGGACCGCTCGGATTTGTGCTGGGGCGGGATGTAACCGGCGAGCCGATTTTCGCAAACCTCGATAAAATGCCTCATCTTCTGATCGCAGGCGCTACCGGGTCGGGAAAATCCATTACCCTGCACTCCATTCTCATCTCGCTGCTGTACAAGAATTCTCCCCAGACGCTGCGCCTGATTCTCATTGACCCCAAGCGCGTGGAGCTTTCGGCGTATAACAGCATCCCTCACATTATCGGTCCGGTTATCACCCAAGGGAAAAAGGCGCTGTCGGTATTTCGCTGGGCAATTTCCGAAATGGAGCGGCGTTATGAGCTCCTCCTAAAAGCCGGCGCGCGCGACGTCCAGAGTTACAACAAGAAAAACGCCGCTGCCATACTGCCTTTCATTATCATTATCGTCGACGAGATGGCCGATTTGATGACTGCGTTCGGGCGTGATGTTGAAAACGCCGTGGTGCGACTTGCACAAATGGCTCGCGCCACCGGTATTCATCTGATTCTCTCCACCCAGCGACCCTCGGTCGAGGTTATCACGGGACTTATTAAGGCGAATATCACCGCGCGCATTGCTCTGCAGGTGGCAAGTCAGGTTGACTCGCGTACTATTTTGGACAACGCCGGCGCCGAGAAACTTCTGGGCGGCGGGGATTTTCTGTTCGTTTCCGCCGAACTTTCGAAACCCAAGCGCATCCAGGGATGCTATGTGTCCGAAGAAGAAATCAAAAACGTTGCCGACTTTATCCGCGATCACAACAAAGATCTTGCGATTGAATACGCCGATGATTATTCAATTCCCAACGGCGAAGGCGCTGCCGGCATCGATGAAGGCGAGAGACGTAATGTCTTTTCCGATTTTGAGAGCGATGAGGATGACGAACTGCTCGACGAAGCCATTGAAGTTGTCAGACAGGCACAGAAAGCGTCGGCGTCGCTTCTGCAACGACGTCTGAAAATCGGTTACGCGCGCGCCGCGCGTCTTTTGGACTTGATGGAGGAGCGAGGAATTGTAGGCCCCGGTGAAGGCGCAAAGCCGCGCGACGTGTACATCTCACGCCAAGGAGAATAGAATAGACACGTAACGCACACCGTGTGACCGAGACAATTATTACAGAAGCAAAGAGTTTTCGAGACTTTGTTGTTGAAGGAATGAGGACCCGCGGGCTGACCCCCAACCAGCTGATTGAAGTGACCGACATTGCTCCCTCTTACGTCCGCGCGATTTTGGATGAACAGTACGAACTGCTGCCGGCAGCACCGTATGTGCGGGGGTACGTCAAAAAACTTGCCGACGCGCTCCGGCTTGATTTCGAAACGCTGTGGGAGCAGTACCAGCGGGAAGCAGATATCAAGCAGGCGGGACAAACCGATCGTCTTCCCACAAACCGGTTTGCACTTCCCTCGTTCAGCAAGCGGCGACTGCTGCTGACGCTTGTGGTGATTATTGCGCTTGCAATCGCCATTCCCCGTGTTGCGGACTTTTTGGGAGCGCCCGTTATTGAGGTGCGCTCGCCTTCAGCGAACAATATAACGACCACATCGGACCGCATCACACTCGAAGGGTGGGTGGAAAACCTAGAGGATAAAGTGCTCATCAACGACCAGGAGATTACGGTAGGTGCGGATGGTGTATTCAGAATCGAAGTGCCGCTTGAGCGAGGTATTAACATGTTCACTTTCAGCGCGCAACGCTTCCTGGGACGAAAAAACACCGTGGAGCGAACTGTTATCTACGCCCCGCCGCTGCAACCGGAGCCCAAGAGTCAACTGCAAGACGCGGGCACATCAGAAAAATCCGATGCTATCCTGACACCCTGATTGCTTTCCATAGTCATTACACATTAAAAACGCGACTATGCCAAAAGAAAAAAAAGCCAAAGACGATGCGCAGGAGCTCTCGGACCTCATTGAGAGTCTGCAGAGCAAGTTCGGAGAGGGGTCAATTATGACGCTGGGCGAGCGGATTGGGATAAAAGTTGAAACAATTCCAACCGGCTCGTTCTCGCTTGACATAGCGCTGGGAGTCGGAGGACTTCCAAGAGGAAGGATCGCAGAAATTTTCGGACCCGAGATGTCAGGAAAAACCACGCTTGCCCTATCAGTCATCGCACAGGCGCAACGAAAAGGGAACAAGTGTGCGTTCATCGACGTTGAACATGCGCTGGACCCCGAGTACGCCAAACGCATCGGCGTCAACACCAAGGAGCTTTTGATTTCACAACCCGACAGCGGCGAGGAGGCGCTGCAGATTCTCGAGAATCTGGTGCGGTCGGGGCTCATTGCAGTCGTGGTGATAGATTCGGTAGCGGCGCTCACACCGCGCGCCGAAATCGAAGGAGAAATCGGCGACCAGCAGATCGGGCTTCAGGCACGACTGATGTCACAGGCCCTAAGAAAGCTCACCTCCGTCGCTTCCAAATCAAACACCATTATTATCTTCATCAACCAACTCAGGTCGCAGATCGGCGTGATGTGGGGAAATCCCGAAACGACTCCGGGCGGACGGGCGCTCAAGTTTTATGCGTCGGTGCGCATTGACCTCAGGCGCCTCGCACAGCTGAAAAAAGGTGAAGAGGCCATCGGCAACCGCGTACGCGCCAAAGTCGTCAAAAACAAAGTTGCGGCACCATTCCGTCTCGCAGAGTTCGATATCCTCTACGGGCAGGGTATTTCGTACGAGAGCGATGTCTTGGGTGTTGCGTTCAAAAAGGGAGTGATCACCCGCTCAGGAAACACTTACTCATTCAAAGAAGAGAAATTGGGAGTCGGGGCCGAAGCTGCCACGGTACGCCTCAAAGAGGACAAAAAACTGCTTCAGGAGATAGAAAAGGAGGTTCTCGCGGCCGTCTAACGGCTGTCCATACGCTGCTGGATGTATGCGCGGATCTCGCCGTACTGCTCAAAACCGGCTGCGGGAAGCACCACCGATGCATATGTTGTTGAGGAGCCGACGATAAACGGCACCGACGATGTTTTAAGAAGTTTCGTCGATGGATCGAGCACGATGTGTGCAAGCCGCGCCGTTCCCATAGTGGCGCCCGCCGCAAGCGGAATGATGCGCGAAAGATCCAAGCGCGTTGCACCCAGCGTATCGGATTCGAACGCGAATTGTTTGATAAACGACAACTTCTCCGATGAGGAGAGTGTCTTAAACTTCTCAAACGCCGCTGCAACAACTTTCTGCTGATTTTTTTCACGCCAGAAATCTCCGCCGGTGTTGTAGCGATTGCGGATGAGCCAGACGGCATACTCCCCATCAAGATGCTGGGGACCCGCGTTCATAGTAAAGTTGGACACCCAGTCGACCGCCGGCTCGTCCAGCACAATGTCGACGCCACCCAACGCGTCAACCGCTCTTTGAACCGCGGTAAGATTAACACTGATGTAGTCATCGGCCGCAACGCCGGTCATTTGGCGGATTGTGTCAAGCGCCGCGGAGATTTTCTTCTTGTGAATCGCTTCGTTGATTTTGAACTGTTCATGGCTGTCCGAAATCCATAAATCCCGGGGGATTGAAACCAGATACGCAATGTTGGTCTGCGGTTTGTAGTGAATCAGTATAATCGCGTCGGCAAGAACGCTGCTTCCAAAACCGCTTCCCGGATACCCGAACACTACAACGGAAAGCGACGAGGGGCCGACTAAGCGCTCAAAAAAACTCTTCACCCGCTCAAACCCCGCTACAATGCCGCTGTCGGGGCTTTCCCACGAGACCTGGCGCGCCGGAAGATTGGGTGTTATAAAAAATGCCAGCGCCGCGATACCGACGACTATTCCACACAGCACCAGGACAACACGCATAAGAAAAAGGATAAAAAATCAGCAATGAGTCGTTACAAATTCTGCTCTCTCGCGCCGGTTACGTGATAAAAATTCTCAAACAGGATTGCGACCAACACCGGCCCCGTCCCGCCCGGTGTGGGTGTATACCACGAAGCGTTCTTGACACCAGAATCATCAAAGTCTCCCCGGACGATACCCTGCGCGTCCATCTCGTACCCGAAATCAATCACGCCGGCCCCTTTTTTAACCATTGCGTCTTGTATCGTCCCCGACGCGCCCGCGCCGCACACAACAAGATCTGCCCCGCCAAGCAACGACAGGTCATCTCTCTTGTCAAGCGCGATTACCCGAGGGACTTTTTGTAAAAAATAATGCGTAACGGGCTTTCCGATCAAAAACCCCTGCCCCACCACGCACACCGTTTCAAGCGATGATTCGTCCACGTTCGTGCTCTTAAGAATTTCAACAACGGCGCCGACCGCAGGAGGAAGGATAGCAGAGCGTCCGTTATAGAACGCGCCGCGCATCCGCTCTCCCAAAAGGTCTATGTCCTTTTCTGGCGGAAGAACATTGGCAACATACAGCGGATTCAAATGCTCGGGAAGCGGGAGTTGAATAATGGCGCCCCCGCACCGCTGTGCATGCGCTACCTTTTTCACTTCGGCGCGCAATTCGTCGTTGGTTATCTTGTTATCATAGCGATAGATGCGAAAGTCAATCTCGAGTTCTTTGGCGATTTTTTCTTTTTGTTTCATAAAGCTCTCCGTCACCGCATTTGGATCCACGACAAACACCGCCAGAAACCGCTTCGGCACAGAATGTTTCTTGAGTTCGTCAATAATGCATTGAGCTATTTTTCTGCCGTCAATTTTCTGCATGCGTGCAAGACCACCCTTTTACTTTCGGACGAGCACTTTGTAAATTTTGCGTGCAACGCTCTTCAAGTCAGATTCCTTCATCCCCCGTGCCGTTATCCAATATGTTCCCATGCGAATTGCGGAGGGTCTTAAGGGAGACGTGTCACCCGCGATCGTATTCCGATTCGCTAAAATCCCCGTTTTCTCAAGACGCTCCTCGGCCTCTTTGCCGTCCATGCCGAGTTTTGAAACGTCAACGAGGATCATGTGGCTGTCGGTCCCTCCGCCGACGACATGAAAACCAAGCAGCGAAAGTTCTCTGGCAAGTAATCTGGCATTTTTTATCACCTGCCGCGCATATGTCTCGAACGCAGGTTTTTGCACAAGCCATAAGCTATATGCAACCGCGGCAATCGCGTTATTGTGCGGCCCTCCCTGAAGACCGGGGAATACCGCCTTATCAATCGAGGCAGCGATATCAATTCTGTTCTTTTCCGCCGTTGTCGATTTCGAATTGGAAAAAATAATCGCCGCCCGCGGTCCCAGAAGCGACTTATGCGTCGTTGTGGTTACAACATCGGCATGCCGAAACGGCGATGGATACACCCCGGCCGCGATCAGTCCTGCATAGTGCGCGATGTCGGCTACGTGATACGCGCCGACGCGATGCGCAATCAAGCCGATACGCTTGAAATCGATTTTTTTGGGATACGCGGAGGCGCCGGAAATGATGACGGCAGGTTTATGTTTTTTTGCGAGCTGCGCCAGCGCACGATAATCAATGTCATAGCTTTTGGTGACGCCGTAGTGAACGACCCGAAACAGTTTTCCCGTGAAGCTTGCTTTCGAGCCGTGCGAGAGATGCCCGCCCGAGGTCAAATTCATCGAAAGAATCGTCGCACCCGGCTTTGCAAGCGCCAGATACACCGCCATATTTGCGACTGCGCCGGAATACGCCTGCACGTTTACGCGCCAGCGCGAAGAAAGCCCGAATGCCTGACGCGCCCGCTTCTGGGCAAGAAGTTCAATCCTGTCGTATATTCCACAGCCGGGGTAGTAACGCTTGCCCGGATACCCTTCGGAGTATTTGTTGGTCAGAGCACTTCCCAGAAGTTTCAGCACGGCTGGTGGAGCAATGTTTTCCGATGCAACGAGGTTTAGTGTCCGCCGCTGGCGTTTTTCCTCGGTGCGAACCAGCCGCGTCAGTTGTACATCGCCGTAGCGCATACTCCCAGCCTACATAAAAATACGCTCCTTGGAAAGAAGCGCGGAGTGTAGCGTTATACGAAACTGTTTTTAAGGCCGGTGCGGCAGTTTAAACAACCGCAGGGTGTTTTCGAGCGTACGAGCTTTTGTTTCTTCTTCACTCTCTCCTCTTACTCCGGCAAGCGCGGTAATGACTTCAGAAATGTAGAGCGGTTCGTTGCGCTGTCCGCGATGCGATGCGGGCGCGACAAACGGCGCGTCCGTTTCAACTAAAATCCGATCTGGCGGAATGAAACGGATAACTCCATCGAACTCGCGGTTAAAGGTAACAAGGCCTCCGAAGGTGAAAGAAAATCCGAGTTCTAGAAATTTCTTCGCGATTTCAACCGTTCCGGTGAAGAAGTGACAGACGCCCGCGGAGTCGCCCAAAAGGTCTTTGTGCGCCCCAAAAACGTTCAGCACCTGGTCAAACGCGTCCCGGCAGTGAATCACCAGCGGCTTTCGTACGCGGCGCGCAAGCGCAATGTGCCATGCAAAAAGCTCCCGCTGCGCCTCAAGCGCCGTGCGGTCGTCGTCGCGATACATATCAACGCCGCATTCCCCGATGCCCACCACTTTCCCATCGCCTGCCAGCCGCTCGATCTCCGCGCGCTGGGTGTCGCTTATGCCTTTCTTTGCCTCATGGGGATGAAACCCGACTGTCGCCCACACACCCTCGTACTGGCCCGCAACATCAACCGCTTTTCCCGAGAACGCCCTATCGGTGCCCACGGTAATCATCCCGATCCCCGCATCCAACGCGCGCCTGATCACCCCGTCGCGATCCGCATCAAACTCAGGAAAGTGGACGTGGGTATGCGCGTCAATGATTCTCGGGTCCATATACAGATGTTTATTCCAGCCGCGGGAAGAGCGGCAGCAGAGTTTTTACCCTTATGCTTTTCCCTTTTATGACCACGTGCGCGCGGATCTTTTTTGAGGCATCCGGCAGAAACGGCTCAAGAAAAACCGCCACCGCATTGAGCACCATCAGCAGATTGTAGAGCGCCTTTTCCGTCTGCGCGTGAGTGTTCGCCTTATCCCAGGGTTTTTTCTCATTCACGTACGCGTCACCGAACGCCAGAAGATTCCACACCGCTGCCAGCGCGTCATTGAACCGAAATTCCTTCATCGCGTTTTCAATCGCTGTTGCGGTTGACTTGATTTTCTGCTCAGCAGCCAGTTCCATCATCGCAAAATCGTTTTGCACTTTCCCAAACTGCCCGCACAGTCCCGTTACACGTGCCGCAAAGTTCCCCAGCCCGTTGGCAAGATCGCCGTTATAGCGCTGACGGAACCGTTCGTGTGAAAAGTCGCCGTCGCCAACCGGTGAAATCTCCCGCAAGAAGTAGTGGCGTACCGCATCCGTGCCGTACTGCTCAACCAACTCGGACGGTGCAATGACGTTGCCAAACGATTTGGAAATTTTCTGCCCGTCAATGGTCAAAAAACCGTGCACGAAAAGTGTTTTTGGAACCGGAAGACCAGCTGACAAGAGCATCGCCGGCCAGATCGCGGCATGAAACCGCAGCACGTCTTTTCCCAGTACCTGCACGTCCGCAGGCCACCATCGCTCAAGCTCTTTCTCGTCACGCCCGTAGCCAATGGCAGAAATGTAATTGGTCAGAGCATCCGCCCACACGTACATGGTTTGGGAATCATCGCCGGGAACGGGAATTCCCCATGAGAGCTTGACGCGCGGCCGCGAAAAACTGACGTCCTCAAGCCCGCGGTCCATCAATGCCAAAATCTCGTTGGCGCGCGTCTGCGGTACGATGCGCATTTCGCCAGACTCTATCTTTTTCTTGAGTGCTTTGCCGTACGCGGAGAGACGGAAGAAGTAGTTTTCTTCCTCAACGAGTTCCGGCTCCTTTTGATGGATGGGACATTTGCCATCCTCAAGCTCCTTGTCGCTTATAAACGCCTCACAGCCGGTACAGTAGAGCCCGCGATATGTCTTCTTGTACAGGTCGCCTGACTTTCCCAGCTGCCGCCAGAGTTTTATCACACCGGGATAGTGATTCTTTACGTCGGTGGTGCGAATGAAAAAATCCCACGAGAGATTGAGGATTTTTTTAAGCCCCTTGACTCGTCTGCTCATCTCGTCAACAAATCGCTTCGGGTCTTTGCCGTACTCCTGAGCCGTCCGGGCAACTTTAAGGCCGTGTTCGTCAGTTCCGGTGAGAAAAAAAACGCTTTTGCCATGCTGGCGTTGGTGGCGCGCAAGCGCATCCGCCTGTACAAATTCAAGCGCATGCCCGATATGCAAATCGGCATTCACGTACGGAAGCGTCGTCGTGATATAAAATTTATCCGCGTTCATTATTCAGAGAAAAGCGCCGCGTCTCTTCTGGCCTGCTTGCGCGCCCCCCACTCATCCACGACTTCCTGCACAACAACCGTGAACGGAACCGCAAGAATGATGCCGACAAATCCAGCAAGCTGCGAGCCGGCGAGCATCGCAATGACCACCGTCACCGGATCAAGCCCAATCGCTTTGCTCATCACAAACGGAGTTAGTATGTTGCTTTCGATCTGCTGGATGATGACAAACACCAGCACTACCAGCAGCGCCGCCGTTAGTGACTGCGGCAGGGTAATCAGAAACGCAACCACGCCCACCGTGATGGGACCGACGTACGGAATCAGCTCCAACACGGCTGCCAGAAGCGCCAGCATGACCGCGTAGTCATTGCCCAGAATCGCAAGCCCGGCGAAGGTAAGCACTCCAACCAAAGCGCTGAGCACCAGTTGCCCCTGCAGCCATCGGGCAAGTTTCCGCTGGGTGCGCCGGTATAATTCAACCGCGAGTTTCTCGCTGCTGACGGGAAAGATTGCGCGGATAAACCGCTCAACGCCGTCTTTGCTGATGGCAAGATAGAACGCAAGCACCAGCGACACCAAGATGAAAAACACGTTGCCCAAAAACGACGAGATGAAACTGACCACGTTCGAGCCCGCTGAGAACAGCGAGTTCAAAAGCTGTGAGATGCTGGTATCAAGGTTGGCGATAATATTGGGTGCACCGATAAGCTCCATCAGCGGTGCCCGGTACTCGCTGATGTTTGCCAAAAAGTATTTGAATTGAATCAGTGCCACCGGAATCAGGGTATAGAGCACCAGCGCCAGTATCGCCGCGCCCAGCAGAAATATTACAATCACGCTCAGGGTGCGCGGAATACGCTTGTTTTCAAGCCACGCGACGGGTCCCTGGATCGCCGAGGAGATGACCAACGCAACCGCAAGAATCACCAGCACCTCGCGCACATAAAACAACGCCACCACCAGAAGCAACATTGCCACGATCCGCCACAGCGATCCCCATGAAATTTCCACCGCGTGCTGTTGCATACTCCTTTGCCTTCATCCTACACCGAAACGCGCGGCGTACAAGGGCTCTTTTGTGCACCACCACTACCCGTTCCCTCTTTCGTTACGACGCCAGAGCCGAAGAGGCGATTCTTTTCAGGCGCGCCGCGCTGACGTCCGGCCCCACCGCGGTAACGGTCAGCGCGTTGGGTTTCATAAGGTGTTGTGCAAGCCGCTGTATCGCTGCCGCGCTTACGCCCCACACCGCCCGTTCGATATCACGCGGGGATTTGAGGCGCTCGTGCATCGCCACCTGATCGCCGTAAAAATCGGCAATTTCGTCGGGTGTTTCAAGAGACAGATACAACCGCCCAATCATATGCTCCTTGGCACGCGACAGTTCTTCGTCGGACACCGGTTCCTTCGCCATGCGCGCAAGTTCCTCTACTGCCGCCCGCAGCGCCTCGTCGGCCTCCGATATCGTCACCCCCATGCCGACGTCGAGAATCCCGTGCGTTGCAAAAAGCGAAGTGTACGATCCGACGTAGTATGCCGCTCCCATCTTTTCCCTGATGCGCTGAAACAAGCGTGAACCCATTCCGCCTCCCAATACTTTAGAAAGCACACCGAGTGTAAAACGATGCGGTGAATAGAGCGGAAACGTCTTCACGCCCAGCGCCATATGAACCTGGTCAAGTTTTTTTACGTGCACGGCCGCTTGCACCGTGCGCTGAGCATTGGGAACCTCGGAAATTCTTCGTGCCGTGCCGCGCACAAGCGGTTTAAAAAGCGCTTTGATGTGGCGTTCGGCGTCCCTGACATCCACGTTCCCGGCGATAATAACAATCGTTGAAGCACCATTGTAATGCGTGTGGCGGTACGCGCGCAGTTTCTCTTTGGTAACGGCGCGCACGGTCCGTCTGGTGCCGCCAATTGCCCACCCGGCATGCCGATCTCCGTACATTGTCTTTTCGAGAAGCCGCTCGACGTTCCAGTGCGGATCATCCTCACACATATTAATCTCCTCAACGATGACCCCCTTCTCTTTCTCTATCTCGCGCCGGTTAAAGAGCGGATGAAAGTACATGTCGGCCAAAAGATCCAAAACATCGTTGAGGTGGCGCGGCGCCACCTTTGCCCAGTAGCCGGTGACGTCGCGCGACGTGAACGCGTTATTCACCGCTCCCAACCGTTCGAATGAAGATGCGATCGCCAGCGGCGAAGGGCGGCTGACGGTTCCCTTAAAACACATATGCTCCAGAAAGTGCGAGATGCCGCGTATGGGTTTTTGCTCGTGCGATAAACCCGTGCGCACGAGAACGGTTGCGGCAGCCGACGTCGCGTCCGCAAGCGGGACGATGACGGTCGTAACGCCGTTTGAAAGCTTATGGATGTGAACTTTGTGCATATTCCCTATGCTACGCGAAACAGAGTATGAAATCAAAACGGCCGACTTTTGCCGGCCGTTTCCCAAACAGATTTTATGCCATTATTTCAACTTCTCTCGTAGAAGCGCTGCGGCTTCTTTGACCAAAACTCTTTCCTGTTTTGTCGTGTTCCGGTCACGAATAGTTATCGTGCCGTCCTCAAGCGTCTTGAAATCAACCGTAAAACAGAACGGGGTGCCGATTTCGTCCTGCGCGTAGTAGCGCTTTCCGATATTGCCCCGCTCATCCCAGGCAATAGGACCGACGCTCGCTTTTTTGAGATTCTCGTACAGCGCGCGGGCCTCTTTTGCCAACTCCGGTTTGTTCGCAAGCAATGGAAACACTGCCGCTTTGTACGGTGCAATCTGCGGCGGGAAGTTCAAATACACGCGGCCTCCATCTTCCTTATAGGCAGACGCTAGCGACGCAAGCGCGGTGCGCTCGACGCCAAGAGAGGGTTCTATCACGTGCGGGATAAATCGCTTTTTGGTTTCCGGGTCAAAATATTCAAGATTCACACCGCTTTCTTTCTGATGAGCCTTTAAGTCAAAATCGGTGCGATACGCAAGCCCCCAGAGCTCTTTCCGGCCGAAAGGAAAATCAAACTCAACGTCTACGGTGCGCTGGGAGTAGTGAGCAAGTTCGTCTTTGGGAATGTCGCGGTCGTGGACATGTTTTTTGTCAATGCCGATGCTGTCCAGCCAGTTGTTAGTTTCTTTGAGCCATCTTTCAAAATGCTTTTTCCAATCGTCATCGGGGTTGATGAAGTATTCTATTTCCATCTGCTCAAACTCGCGGGTGCGGAAAATGAAATTTCCGGGCGTGATTTCGTTTCGAAACGCCTTTCCGATTTGGGCGACGCCGAACGGAAGTTTAGGAGCTACCGTGTCAACAATGTTTTTGAAGTTCGCAAAGATTCCTTGGGCAGTTTCGGGGCGAAGATAAATTCTATTAGCTGATCTCTCGACTGGACCGACAAAGGTCTTGAACATCAAATTGAACTGCTTTGGTTCAGTTTCTGTTATCAAATTTCTCTCCCCGCACGACTCACAGTTCCAGAATACATCTGAAAGAAAGGTTTGAGGGTAATCTTTGAGCGCTTTGTGCGGATCTTTTTTCCAAGCAAGTAGGAATTCATCCAACTGCTCCATATCATCACGCCTTCCTAGTTGAGCTGAAAGCATATCAAGCTTAACAGCGTCGGCTCTTGTCCTAGCGTGGCACTTGTTGTTTTTGCACTCCACCAAAGGGTCATTGAATCCCTTCTCGTGCCCCGACGCCTGCCAGACGCGGCGGTTCATAATAATCGCCGCATCCAGTCCGTACATGTCATCGCGCCCGTGAACAAACGTCTTCCACCACGACTGCTTGATGTTGTTTTTCAGTTCCGTCCCCAGCGGCCCAAAGTCCCACGTGTTGGCCAGCCCTCCATAGATGTCAGAGCCCGGGTAGATGAAACCCCGCCGTTTGGCAAGAGCGGTGATTTTGTTCATGAGGCCGTCTTGTATGTCTTTCTGCTCCATATCGTTAGGGTTGAACCTTATCAAACTTGTCGGGAAGGAACGCGTCGGAAAGGTTCGACGAGGTGAGGCCGCGCGCGGTGCTTGTTGTCGTAAGACCCGAGAATGTGTCGGTTCCCGAAACAGTCGTGTTTTGCACCAGCACGAAATTGCTGCTAATTTCATTGACCGAAGGAGTATGTTCAACCTGAAACATCAGCTGCGGCCCTGCGGTCAGCACGCCGCGTCCCGCCTGCAACGTTTTTATGTCCCACACCACTTCCTGCGTGCGCTCGTTGTAGACAGGGACATCCGAAATATTTGCGGTAACCTTGCCGGTCCAGCGAACGCCCGGTCCCAGAAATGCCCGCGCCTGCACGGCGGTAAAGTCGGCTCCCAGCGCCGCCAGATCCCAGTGAACCGTGTATTGAACGGTCTGCCCCACGCGAGGGGGAAGCTGTCCCTGGTTGGCAATATCCGCTGACGGCTCCAAGAAGTACGCCTTTTCTGAGAACTTGAGCGTGCCAGCGACTTTATGTTCAATCTCCGCGACGCCGACCGTTTGAGCAGCCGTTACCGCATGCGGCACCGTCGGAGAACTGATCTCGGCCCGCAGTTTGAGCGTGAAATCCTTGTCCGACAGCGCCCGCACCGGATATTCTTTTGCCACCGGCACCGTAAAACCGATGGTGCCCGACTGCCCGACATCCAGCGCTTTGAGTACGGCTTCGCTTGCGGCAGTCCAGGTGATGCTGTGCTCGCGGTCGTTGAAGTATCCGGTTGAGCGAATGCGCCCGAAGTCAAACATTGAACCCTTCAAGTACGCCTTTATCACCACATCCGACACGGCCGTGCCGGCGTTGTTGACAAACGACAGTTGCCAGTCAAGCAGTTGGTCCGGTTGTACCGCTTCGCGCGAACCCCGCAGAGCAATCGCAATCGAAAGCGGCGAGGGAGTGATGGTTACCGACGCTGCGGCGCTGGTGATGTCATAGTACCGATCCCCCAGTTTTATCTGTGCCTTAGCTCCGAGCTCAAAAAACGTCCGCTCCGTTCCAACAACAGAGCCGGAAAAGATGGCAACGTACTCGCTGCCGGGTTCAAGCTCGGGTATCGCCAGTGCCATTGCTTCAAGTTTGGGGTCCGCGTTGCCCAATACAAAAATCGGCGGCACGGAGAACTGCATGCGGGCGTCGCGTATCGTCGTGTTCCCGACGTTCTGATACCGAAGATGAACTTCAAAATCCTCGCCGTTGAGCACATTCGAGGGAGCCGAAAAATCAAACTTGATGACGGGGTCTTTTGCCAATACTGACGCTTCGGTGTTTTTTTCAAACCTGCTTGAGAACTGCGACGCTTCATAACTGTACGAGGCGCGCGCCTCAAGCTGATAGGTGAGAGGAGTTTTACCTATCACCACCAGCGTGGCCTCGTGTTTGATAATCTCTCCGGGCGCGATTGCCGGTTCTTCAAACGCAACAACGCGTTTATCGGGAGCATTAACATCAATCACGCCGTCGGGAAGCGTGATGGACATCACCGGTTCTTCCAGGGCCCGACGCGACGTGTTCTCAAACATCATTGCAACCGAAAAAGGAACTCCTGCCAGCACCTCGCCGGGAGCATCGAGCACGACATCGATATCTCTGGTGGTCAGAAATTGATAGACGTAGAACGCCGCAAACCCGATCGATGCTGTCAGCACGACGATCAGTGTTATCATCACCGGTTTCGTGTACTTGCCCAGTTTCCCGAACAGCACATGACCCGTACGTTCCTGCTCGCGGCCTGCCTGTTTCTCCCAGGGGCCCTGCGGCGCAGTCGTGGCATCGCTTTCCTGTGGCGGTTTTGGGATGTTCGTCTGCCCCCGCTGCGTGCGTTCCTTCTGGCCGTATAGTTCCCGCTCTAAATCACGAAGTGACATGAGATAAAGAAGATGTCGGTTATCAATCGCTTTATATGTATACTATCCCATTCCCGCCCGCCTTTGAAGCACAACGCCCGCATACAAATGCCTGCTCGCGGATAACAAATGCCGCCGGCGGAGCGCCTGAGCACCTGGTACAGCGGGCATGGTCCGGCGCGAATCCAAACAGAGTCAGGAGACCGCGCGTGATTTGATTCGGCCTATGATGCTTCTTGAATA
>Ga0315288_10002903_pt1 | contig 21898 bp, 23 predicted proteins | sample YL17G11_20_MG_FD_203454 | JGI IMG/M metagenome (GOLD analysis project Ga0315288, IMG submission 203454) | Sediment microbial communities from Yellowstone Lake, YNP, Wyoming, USA - YL17G11_20 | ecosystem: Environmental > Aquatic > Freshwater > Lake > Sediment | place: USA: Wyoming | collected...
AGCATAAAATTAATTGAGGACTAAATCCCTAATATTTTTACAGGGCTCTTCGATTTACCCAAAAAGATTTTCTTAAAAAATAGTTTATTTGGCTCCGGATTAAATTGATCAAAAAATAACTATTTTAGCCTTGTTTTTCGCTGGGTTTTGAGTTTTTTCGGAACAGTCTCTATTAAAGTATTTCCAGGTGTAAAGGGGAACGAAAATGCAGATTCTAATCGTTGGCGGGGCGGGCGAGGTTGGAAGTTGGAATATGCAGCTTTATTTACACGCGCACGGCAACCGTTTATGGCCGGGCGGTTTTACACCCGGTGACGGAGACCCATCCCTCCTTTATAATTTTTCATGACGGGTTCGACTCCGGCGAACGAAAAAAATCCCCCTTCCCCCCTTTGCTATACATAGCAAAGGGGGGAAGGGGATTTGAAAGTTATTTTCTGAACAAGAACCTGCCTCGCCGAAAGCGGCAGGGCATTCTCACTTCCCACCAAGAAGCGATTGTCTCCCGATCGCCAAATATCAGGCTCTCGCTTTTGGTGTCGGAATGGGAGCTTCGACTGCAATAGCCTTAACCCTCTGAATCTTCTCATCTACGAAGGCCTGCATCTTGGCGATATGTTCCTCTTTCAGGTGCGTGAAACGCCCCTGAAATTTCATGTACTCGCCTACCGGTTTGTATTTCTTGGGGATGTGGGAGTATTTATAAACCCCATTCTCCCATTCATAAAGGCTCCACATCCCGGTCTCCACCGCCAGACGGCCCATTTCCAGAGTCAACTTTTCATCAAACTTCCATCCTTTGGGACAGGGCGAGAGCATGTGCAGGAAAGTTGGGCCGTCCACATTCAGAGCCTTGCGCACTTTGTTCATCAGGTCAACCGGGTAGGAAACGCAGGTGGTGGCCACATACTTGACTGCCGGGTGCCCGCCGATCACCATCTGGGGGGGATCTTTTGGGAAGAGGGTTTTGCCTTCAGGAATCATTTTTCCCGGAGGGGTAAAAGTGGTATTCGCCCCGTACGGGGTGGTCGGCGAGGTCTGAATCCCGGTATTGGCGTAGGATTCATTGTCGTAGCAGATGAAGAGGACGTCATGCCCCCGATACATCAACCCGGACATGGCCTGCAGGCCGATGTCGACGGAACCGCCATCTCCGGCCATCACGATGACATTCGGGAAAGGCCCGTCGTATTTTTTCTTTCGGGCCAATATCTTGTAGGCAGCCTCGATTCCCGATGCGACAGCCCCACCGTTGGTGATCTGGGCATGGATCCAGGAGACGGCATAGGGAGTACAGAGATAGCTGGAATTGGCCACATACATGCAGCCGGTAGGCCCGATAAAGATCGTATCCTTGCCGGCGGCCTTGGCGGTCAGGCGATAATTCAAGGCCGGGCCGCAGCCGGCGCACGTCCGGTGTCCCGGCACGTACATTTCATCTCTCGGCGCGCTGCGGAGAGAGGTGATGGGTTCCAAAATTTGCTTCTTATAATCAAATGCGCCTTGCATATTTAATACCTCCTTAAAGTCTTAGGGGATTATTCTCCCTCGAAGCCGATCCAGTAAACCTGCTGGCGGACTTTTTTCTCTTTAACCATCTGGGTGAGGATCTTGGCCATATAATAGAAATCTTCCAGCAGGATGACATCCCCGCCCAGGCCGGCCATAAAAGACGTAACGGGAGGCCGATTTTCCAGGTCGTAGAGGGAAGCCCGGACTTCGTGAATCAGGTTCCCGCCCCGCATCGCGCCCCCGTAAGAGGTGCTGGTTTCAACGCAAGCCACGGCCTTGACCCGGGAGAGCGCCTCGGCGATCTGCTGGGTCGGCCAGGGCCGGGTCCAGCGTGGCCGAACCATTCCGGCCTTCAGCCCCTGGCTTCGCAGGTGTTTGATGGCCGATTTGCAGGTGTTGGCATGGGCCCCCTGGATGAAGAAGGCCACCTCGGCATCTTCCATCTGGTATTTTTCCAGGTAGGGGTCATAAGTGCGGCCAAAAATACGGTTAAAATCCGCTACCGCCTCTTCGATCACCTTGGGGACCTCGAGAAAGGTCGCCGCCCGCTGGGCGTCCATCGGGGCTCCCTGGTCCGGGCGGATCTGCGGACCATGCGAAACCGGGCAAAGGAGACTCAGGGGATGAGGCGCCTTATAGGGAGGCAAGAATTCCTTCACCTGAGATTTGTCCGGCAGGATGACTTTATCCGCGATGTGGGAAATGAAATACCCATCCTGGCACACAAACTGGGGCAGCATGATGCGCGGATCCTCGCCCACCCGAAAATTAATCAGGGTGTTATCGAATACTTCCTGCGGCGTTGCCGCCCAACCCATTAACCACCCCTGGTCCCGGCAGGACATGGCATCCGTATGTTCGGAACCAAAATCACCGGGGGGATCAAGGGTCCGGTCGGCAATGGCCATCTGCAAAGGATACCGCCCGCCCGCCGCAGGGCTGTATACCTCAAAAGCATAGGTTACCCCGACCCCGGAGCTTCCGGTATAAGCCCGGGCGCCCGCTGCTGAGGCCCCCAGCACCACCGAAACCTGGGCGTGTTCCCCTTCCCCATGGAGAAACTCTGCATCCAGTTCCCCGTTGGCGACCATCCTGGCCAGCTCCATCATGATTGCGGTATAGGGCCGAATCGGGAACGAACAGATCACTTCCACTTCCGCATATTTTGCTCCCTGAGCCGCCGCGGCGCAGCCGCTCAGCATTTTTTCTTGAGCCATATTCTTTCCTCCTCCTTAAAAGGGTTTTTCCAAACGGACCACCCCATCCTCGAAATCGAGCTCCGGGGCTGCGCTGATGGCGTCCACCGGGCACTCGTGGATACAAATCTGGCAGCCTTTGCAGAACTTCCAGTTCCATTCCATCTGATCTTCTTTTTCGTTGTAGGACCAGCAGGAATCCGGACAGGAAGCATAGCAGGTGAAGCAACGGGTACACTTCTCATGATCAATGACGGGCCGGACGATCCGCCAGTTCGAGGTGATGAACAGATCCTGCTGCTTGACGGGAGCGGGCGTAATCGCTCCGAAGGGGACTTCTCGATCTTTGGGAATCTTTATCGGCATGATTTTCTCCTTTCAATATGGTTGATTCGGAAATCCAAATGGGTTTTAGCCTCCCCAGAAATACTCGCTGCGGGACTTGCGGAATTTCTGGACTTTGGCTTCGTTATATCCCCGCTCCATGGAGGCCACGTCGCTGATCACTTTCGCCAGGCTCTCCTTCTTTACCATCCCGGTCACCCGGCACATGGCCCCGAGGAGCGGAGCGGCGATGCCCGCTCCGATGCCGGCCGCATCCACGCCGCCTTCCGAGCCGGAAAAGTCGACGGTGCGGATCCCGGAGATGCCGTCGGCGTCCACCGTGGCGATGGCGCCCAGCACATCGGCATTGGGGATAAATTTCAGCATGTAATCGATCGGCCGGTTCGTATTGATGACCAGAAGCCCTCCTTCCGGCATTCCTTTGAGTACGTTGATCCCCTTGATGATAGTGGGTTCAACGATCACCACCACATCCGGATGGCTGTTCGTATAGAGATACTTCATCTCAATCTCTTCATCGCTGATCCGGGCGTATTTCCGCGTGGTCACAAGGACGCGGTCGGGCAGGTCCTCGTAATTGTCGAAGGCCTGGATAAATTTGCCCTCCATTTTGGCCGCCTGAGCAAAAGCATTGGCCACATCCCGGGCCTCTTTATCCATGACGACACCCCGGGTCCAAACCGTTATTTCGGTCACTTTAGCCATAAACACCTACCTCCTTGTAAATTGTGGATTATCCCAATGGGTCCGTTTAACGAAAGCCTGAAGAAACGAGCCAACCTCCTCCAATGGAAGCTATGATTATTTTCTCCCTTCCTTCCTTTTTTTGAATAGAATATCCTCCACATCCTCTAAGTGTCGGCGCATGGCCTGTCGGGCAGCCGTCTTGTTTCCGCTTTGGATGGCGGCGAGGATATTCCGATGACCCAGAAGAGATTTTTGTTTTCTCTCCTCGGTCTGCAGGTATCTTTCGCGGGTTTTGCCCAGAAGGTCGACCACGGCGAATAGCAGACGTTCCAAAACCCGGTTTTTGGCCATCCGGGCCAGGAGATGATGAAAATTGGTATCCATCCGCACGGGGTTATCAGCGTCGACCCGCTCCGCTTCCTGGTTCTTGAGGATATCTTCCAGCTCATTGATCTCTTCGGGCGTCGCGTTTTCCGAGGCCATTTGGGCAATTTCGGGTTCGATGATTTTGCGGAGGGAAAAGATATCGATCAGATCATCCTTCTCATGAAAGAGCGATGCCGCCAGAGGCTGCACCAGGGCTTCCTCGCTGGATGCGATCACGTATGTCCCGTTGCCCTGGCGCCGGTCTACCAGTTTTGCTGCTTCCAGGGAAAAAATGGCTTCCCGTACGGTGGTCCGAGATACTTTAAAGGTTTCCGACAATTCCCTTTCGGTCGGAAGCTGGTCCCCCCGTTTTAGCCTCCCCTTTTCAATCAGAGTGCGGATTTGTTTGACGACGTCTTCATAGGCCCTTTTTTTAATCACCGCTTTCAGCATGCCGATGATCCCCCCTTTTTCCGTCCTCTTTCAATGCCTTCCTTGAAGTGCCGGGCATTGATGAGAAGTTCCGTCGAAGGCTTATTCTGCGGGGAATTGATCAACTCCGCAATGGCCATCATGGTTGCACTTCTACAGATAAACGCAATTTGGGAACCTGCCATTCCTTCCGTCATTTGGGCCAATACCGACAGGTCTACATCATTTCCCAGGGGTTTTTCCCGGGTATTGACCTGAAAGATCTCCAGCCGATCTCTTTCATCAGGGAGGGGAAATGGAAGTACATAATCCAGCCGTCCCGCACGCATCAACGCCGGGTCGAGCAGATCCTCGCGATTCGTAGCCCCGAGGACAATCACCTGGGAGTGATCACTTAAATTATCCAATTCGTTAAAGAGCTGACTGGACACACGTTCCGCGGCCCCGCCATCGCTGGCCAGACTGCGGGTCGGCACTAGAGCATCGATTTCATCAAAAAAGAGAATGCAAGGGGCCGATTGTTTTGCTTTCTTGAAGATCTGATGGAGGGCCTTTTCCGACTCCCCGAGCCATTTCGAAAAAAGAATCGGCCCGCTGATGGAAATGAAATTCAAACCGGTTTCACCGGCCAGGGCCTTGGCCATCAGCGTCTTGCCGGTGCCCGAAGGCCCGGAGAAAAGGACCCCTTTGGGGGGGAATATTTTTCCGGCGGCGAACAGATCTGGATACCGGGTGGGCCAATCCACGATGGAAATGAGGGCCTCCTTGATCTTGCTCAACCCGCCGATATGGTGCCACCTCACTGTCGACCTTTCCGTATAAAACTCACGGGTGGCCGTCGGTTCGATCTCCCGGAGGGCCGTCAAAAAATCCTGCATCCGGATCTGCAACCGTTCGGGAGTGGCCAGAATTGCGTCGAGATGGTTCTCGCCTTCCAGGCTGAGGTATCTTCGTAAAGTCACCATCCCGGCTTCTTTGCACAAAACTTCCAAATCCGCACCGACAAAGCCATGGGTAATCTGGGCCAGTCGGTCCAGATCCACGTCGGGGGCCAGAGGCATGTGCCGGCTGTGAATCCTCAGGATTTCCCGGCGCCCTTCAATATTGGGAACCGGGAGAACGATCTCCCGGTCAAAGCGGCCGGGCCGCCTGAGGGCCGGGTCTATCATTTCCGGGATATTGGTGGCCCCAATGACGATGACGTGTCCCCGGGAGACCATGCCATCCATCAGGGCCAGGAGCTGGGCCACCACCCTTTTTTCGACATCTCCCAAAACTTCTGCCCGTTTCGGGGCGATGGCATCGATTTCGTCGATAAAGATAATGCTCGGGGCTTTGCGGGTAGCCTCTTCAAAAATCTCCCGCAACCGGGCCTCGCTTTCCCCATAAAACTTATGGATGATTTCCGGCCCATTCACCCGGATAAAATGAAGTTTGGTCTCACTGGCAATGGCCCGGGCGATCAGGGTTTTTCCCGTTCCGGGCGGCCCATAAAGCAATACCCCCTTGGGGGCCTCAATGCCTAATCTTTCGAAGGCCTCGGCATAACGCAGGGGAAGCTCCACCATTTCCCGTACGAGCCGCAACTCATTTCCAAGCCCGCCCACATCCTCATAAGAGACATGCGACGGCGCCTCCATGGAAAAATCAGGCTTCTTTAAGAGGAATCTGGTTTTTTGATTGATGATGACCCCCCCCGAGGGAGAAGTCGCCTCCACATTAAAAAGCCGTTCTTTGCCGCCCAGAAAAGGAATATTGATTTTATCCCCCAGCATCGCGGGCAATCCCTGGAGAACTTTGGCAAATTGCTCTAACTCATTTTCTTCGGGTATTACCTGGGTAAGGTCGAGGGGAGTGACCAGAACTGTGGCGGCCGTTTTCCGGGGAATTTTCCTGACTCGGACTATCTCTCCTAAGTTCGCTTGGGCATTGCTGCGGGTGATCCCGTCAATCTGGACCATTTTTTTGCCGTAGAACTCCGGGAAGGTTCCCGTAATCCTGGCCACCGTCTTTTTCCCACCCTGGACCTCAATCAAGTCGCCCAGGACGGCGTTTAAAAACTTGATATCCTCAGGATCGAGCCGCGCCCAACCTTTCCCCACATCTTCAGCCAGGGCTTCGGCTACCTTTAATTCGAGATCCAGATCCACCTTTGATTGCCTTTCATGAGGGCGGGTAAATTGGTATAAAGGTCAGACCATATGATGTGGGTACGATACATCAAATTCTCTTATCTTGTCAAGGAAAGATTTTCGTTTTCCTCTGGCTTTAGCCCAAGCGGAAGGAAGGGACTGGGAGTTTCCTCTTGCAGCTGAAAATATTAAAGTTTGTCGCGGTTTTGCCGATGAAACGGGTCGGGTAGAAGCGAAGAACGAGGAACGTAAGGGTCTGCCGTCGTCGGGTAAACCCAAAGAGCCTCGGCCAAGAGGGAAAAGTCAAAAGAATTCAAAGCAATAGTCGTCAAAATTTATGTTGACAGGTTTTCAGGGTCAATATAAAATGGTTCTGGATGGGTCGGATGGTAGTTTTGGGAAACAGATAAGATGGCCATTGGGAGTGTTTTACAATTCTCGATGGCCTTTTTTGTTGGCCAGAGCGATATCCGGACTTATTCCAAGAAGCAATAAGTAGAAGGGAGGGATATCGCAGTGGCTGAAGGTGCAGTGAAATGGTTCAACGAGAAGAAGGGCTATGGCTTTATCCAGCAGGATAATGGACAAGACCTTTTCGTCCATTACACAGCCATTCAGGGAGATGGTTTTAAGACCCTGACGGAGGGCCAGAGGGTGCGCTTCGAGATCGAAGAGACATCCAAGGGCCCAAAGGCCAAGAACGTCCAGATCGCTTAATTCATTTTAGGATCTGGCTTAATTTCTACGGCACTCCGATTCTCTCGGGTGCCGTTTTTTTATGCCCGGAACGAGGGAAAATGGAAGATGGGAACGATGGATTATTGGGTTAAATAAAACGACCTCGTTGTTCCAGTATCCCGCGTTGGCAATATTCCGATACTCAGAAAAGCATGCGAATCCCCACGATCATCAGCAGCACGGCAAATGCCCGGTGGAGGAGCGGGGGCCGGGCTTTGTGGGCCAGCTTTGCCCCCCATTGGGCCAGAAAGATGCTGGGAATGCCGGCCAGAACCCAGCCCGGGGTGTGCACATAGCCCAGCGCATAGCGAGGGAGATGAGAGTTGCCAAAGCCATTGATGATGTACCCACCCGTCCCGACAAGAGCAGCGAAAAAAGCGAAAGCGATGGAAATACCCACCGCCCGATGGATGGGGATGCCTAAGAATCGAACCATCAGGGGAATAGCGATAACCCCACCGCCCACGCCGAAGAAGCCGGAGAATACTCCTACCAGCAAGCCAATGATTAATGTGGGAAGGGGCTTCGGGGAGGAGTGCCCTCCAGATTCCTCGGGTCCTTTTTCTTGAAGGAGTATCTGCACCGAGAGGATGATGAGCAGTGACCCGAAAAGCGACGTAAGCAATGGTCCTTTCAAGAGGGCCGTCAGGGTTGAGCCCAAGAATGATCCGAGGATGCCCGGGACGGCCAATAACCAGACCACCCGCCAATTGACGTTGCCGGCCCGGGCATGGGCCCAGGAACTGGAGAGGGACGTCGGGATGATAACGGCCAGGCTGGTTCCGAAGGAGAGGTGCACGATGACCTCTGGCGAAATGTGCATCGCCGGAAAAGCCCAGTAGTGAAGAAGCGGGATTATGATGGCCCCACCCCCCATGCCGAGAAATCCACCCACGAAGCCCACGGCCAAGCCGATGACAATAAACTGAAAGATATTGAAGAAAGATATTTCCATCGGAACGGTATTCCCCCTCACCCCATCCCTCTCTCCACCGCAGGCGGAAGAGGAGAAGGAGGGGGGCCCCAAAAAAAATCCCGGATTTTACCGGGATTCATAGGCTGCCAGGAAGCTAAATCCGCTTAGACTCTTCGACCCTCAGCTCTCTTCTTCCTCCGTGTTACTGGCATAGGCTAAGCCACGGTATTTGAGCTCTTCTTCGACTTTTTTCTGGAGGACCATCTCCTTTTCTATCTTCGATTGGCAATTGACGCAGTATTTGGCCAGGAGCATTACCTTCAACCGGCCCTGGCCGATTTTATCACCGCATTCCTCGCATATACCGTAGCTGCCCTCCTTCAATTTCTCTAGGGCTTCATTGATGGCGAAAAGCTTTTCTTTATCGCGGTCCGTGAGCAGGAGGGAAAGCTCCCGGTCGCGTTCATCCCCGGCCTGATCGACCAGGTCTCCTATTTCGGACGAGGCGATCAAGGATTCGGGTACGCGGCTACCGGAAATCTCCGGGATGAGTTTCTCCCGCATATCCAATAGCAATTTCCGGGTGGCCGCGTTCCCATCTTTGGGGTGTGGGGGAAGAGTTTTGATGGGGGCCTTGGGTTTCACGGCTGCTTTCATGGGCTTCTTAACCAACTTTTTCTTTGGCGGTTTGGCAATTTTTTTCTTGGGCTTGAGTGCCTTCAGTTTCGGGACCGGCTTTTTGGCCGTGACCTTTTTCTTTTTCTTCTCTGGCTTGCGTGTAGCCATAAGAGGCTTCCTCCCTTCCCGGGAAATGTGCCTCAATCGCGCTTAAGGTTTTTTAGTTTACAATATATTTCTATCTTGTCAAGGCAAATTTTCGCGTTTTCACGAGAATAAAGTTTGTTTGATATTTCTCGTGGTTTTGGCTAAAATGATTTTAGGCATCGGATTGCTTTTTGCGCCCCAGGTTGTAGCATGAAGCCGCGAAAATCTTTGTCAACCTACAACTCTTTTCAAGAGTTAAAAGCGTTACTGGAGACCAAAGCGATTTCTCTGCCCCATTTTCATAAATTGAGGGTCGCCCATCCCGAGATTAAACTGAGTCCGGAGATAGAGGAAAAACTCTTTATTGAAGCCATGGAGGGCGTTACCCCCATTCCCAGAGAGCATGGTGTCGAAAGAATTGGTCACATCAGGCGGTCAGAAATCAGGCCTGCGGAAGATCCCGAGAAAAGAGAAGATGCGGAAGCTTTATCCCGGCTTACGAGCCTGGTGAAAAATGGAGCGGGCTTTAATATCCTGGATACACCGGAATACATTGAAGGAACTGGATATAATGTCCCTCCGGAGGTTGCGAGGCGATTGCATCGGGGAAACTACTCCATCCAGGCCCATGTTGACCTCCATAGACTGAGTGCCCACGATGCCAAAGAGGTTTTTGAAAGGTTTTTGAGGTGGACGGTGATCACCGGTAAAACGGGCGTTCTCATTATACACGGGCGGGGTTTTTCTTCCCCTTCAGAACCGATCCTAAAAAATAAGGTCATCGAATGGCTCACGCGGGGCCCATGGCGAAAATGGGTCATCGCTTATTCCAGCGCAAGATCCTGTGATGGGGGTGCGGGGGCGACCTATATACTGCTCAGACAGCGTCCAGTCTCGAAACGGCTGAAGCGCCCCCCTGAAAAGCAGAAAGATATATAAACCAGCGATTTGTTTTCGCCCGATATGGTTATAGATTCTTACAAGTACTGAAAGGAGAACGGAAATGTACGGATGGCGGGGAAAAATTCTGCGGGTGGATCTGACGACCCGAGAGCTTAAGGAAGAAAATTTGGATATGAACGCGGCCAGAAATTACATCGGGGGCCGCGGCCTGGGCATCTATTACTTGAATAAAGAGGCCGACCCTCAGTGCGACCCGTTGTCTCCGGAAAACATGATGGTTCTGGCGACCGGCCCGTTGACGGGCACTTCAGCTCCCACCGCCGCCCGGTACATGGTCATGACCAAAGGCCCGCTCACCGGGGCCCTTACCTGCTCAAACTCAGGCGGCCAGTTTCCCAAGGAATTAAAAAGGGCCGGCTTTGATGCCTTATTGATCACTGGCAAGGCGGCCGAACCGGTTTATTTGTGGATCGATAAAGGACGGGCTGAACTCAGGGCCGCCGGCCACCTCTGGGGAAAAACCGTGCCGGAGACCCAGGAAAAGTTGCTCGGGGAAACAGACCCCAGAGCCAGAGTGGCTTGCATCGGGCCATCCGGGGAAAAGCAGGTCTTGTTTGCCGCCATCATGAATGACCAATACCGGGCAGCCGGCCGTTCGGGAGTAGGTGCGGTGATGGGCTCCAAAAACCTCAAGGCGGTCGTGGTCCGGGGAGAAGGCCTGGTTCCCATAGCGGACAAGGATCGGTTCAAAGAGGTTCAGGATCGAGTGATGACCAAGTTCAACAATGCGGCCAAGGCTGCGCCCTCGCCGTTGAGTCAACATGGCACAATCGGGGTGATGACTCCTCTTACTCAAAAATACGGAGTTTTCCCGACAAAAAACTTTCTGCAGGGCACTTTTAGCGGCTGGGAAGCAATCTCGGGTCAGACCCTGACCGCAAAATATCTGCAAAAGACGATTGCCTGCTGGGCCTGCCCGGTCGCTTGCGGCCGGTATACCAAAATCGAGGAACCGGGATTTGAGGGCGAAGGAGAGGGGCCCGAGTATGAAACTGGCTTTGCGCTGGGCGCCCTTTGCATGGTCGATAACCTCGCCGCCATAACCAAAGCCAACTATATATGCAACGATCTGGGTCTGGACACGATCTCCATGGGGGGGACTATCGCCTGCGCCATGGAACTTTTCGAAAAGGGTTATATCACGGAAAAGCAGGCCGGCGGGCCGGTGAAATGGGGGGATGCCAAGAAATTGGTCGAATTAGTAAGGCTGACCGGATACCGGGAAGGTTTTGGCGACCAGTTGGCCGAGGGCAGCTACCGGTTAGCGGAACGCTACGGCCATCCGGAGCTGGCTATGGTATCCAAGAAGCTGGAGTTGCCCGGATATGACCCCAGAGGCCTGCAAGCCCAGGGACTGAATTATGCCACCGCCCCGATCGGCGCCTCCCACTGCCGCGCCCATATGGCCTATTGCGAAATGGTGGGGTTTCCCAAGCCCGTCGATCCGCATGAATGGAAAGGCAAGGCGAGGCTCGTCAAACTCTGGCAGGATGTATTCAGTCTCATTGACTCTGCGGGCCTCTGCATCTTTTTTGCCTCCCGTAACCTTCTGCGGCAGGAGTTGGAGTTTAATCCCGATGTCATCCTGGAATATCTGAATGCCGTCACCGGAGCCGAATATTCGCTGGACGAACTGGTAAAAGCCGGCGAGCGAATCCTGAATGCCGAACGGATGTTTTTAGTCAAGGCGGGGTTCTCCCGCAAAGACGATACCTTACCCCGCCGGATCACCCACGAGCCTCTGACGGAAGGACCGGCCAAAGGCAGGGTCTCCCATCTTGAGGAGATGCTCGAAGAGTATTATCAGGAGCGTGGCTGGACCCAGGAGGGAATTCCCACCGAAGGGAAGCTCAAGGAGCTCGGGTTAAAATGATCCGATGGCGGCCCGGCCGATGATGGTCAACGTCCAGCTCTTGGGGTACCTGGTGAAGTATTCCCCGGCAGGGAAAGAAATCTTTACGCAGGAGCTTGGCCCGGAGGCGACCATCGGGCGGCTTTTGGAGAAGATCGGTTTCCCGCCGGACATGGAAAAGATGGTTCTGGTAAACGGACACCAATCGAATGAGGCCACCCGGCTGGCGGATGGAGACGAGGTATTTATTTTCGCCCCCGCGGCCGGGGGATAATCTTTTTCGGTCCATGCGGGCTCTGAGTGATTGTTGAGAGCCTGTGATTTCACTTGAAAATGGGGGATGACTGGCGGTCAAAGGGGTTGGTCCTCATGGCCAGGGAAAAAAGATACGGGTAATGGACTTTTAAATGTTCCATGTAATCCACCCATTGATGAACCAGCAAATGGTAGGCCCGATTCATATCCCCGGCGATGTGGGCCATATCCGTGTCTGGCAACCGGGTCAAGTCTTCCCGGTAGGACAGCTCTTCCGCCAAATGGAAGACTGCCCGGAGGAGATCCGTGAAGAATTCATGTTCCAGCAAGATGGGGTTTTCCAGTAGCCTTACCAGAAAATCCCTTTGCCTCAGCAGAAAATCCTTCAATGAAGCCAGGGCGACTTTAGAAATTTCAATGCCGTATTTGAAATTCTTAAGATGATGGCTAACGGCCAAAAAATCCTGATGGGTCCATTTCTCCGTAACCATCAAGCCCTTTTGAATCTCCTCAAAATTGGGGTCCGCATCTGAAAAGGCTCTTATTAATTTTATTCCCACTTCGCTGAAGAAAACCCCGATGACCATATTCATCTTGTTCATCCGGATCTGCTTGTCTCTCCGGCTGAGCATCATCTCCGTCGCATTGGCGATGACTCCCAGGAAAGTGCTGACGCCCAGGACGATCAGAAAGACCGTGAATATTTTCCCCGCCGCAGTAACCGGGTGAACATCCCCGTACCCCACGGTCGCCAGGGTCACAATGATAAAATAGAAAGCGTCGATCCAGGTTTTATTCTCGACAATTTTGAAGCCGGCGGTACCGCCGATTAGGACGGCCAAAAGGATGATTAAATAGGTGGTTAAGCGAAAGTGAATGGGATCTTTGCTCATCTTTTTTCCTTCTTCATGGCAATCTCAAGGTGAAGAGTGTAGACCTCACCCCTTTTTTGCGCGCACAGAAACATCAAAAATGGTTCGCCCAATAATGATGATCTCGTAAAAAGTCTGGAAAGACGTATTTCCGTCATTCCGGCGAAAGCCGGAATCCAGTTATTTCAAATACTTAAAAATTCTCTGGACTCCGGTTTCCACCGGAGTGACGACTTTTTACGAGAACATCAATAATGATGGCCTTGTAAAAAGTCAAAAATACCCCCTCTCCCTCGACGGGAGAGGGTTGGGGTGAGGGTGAAGAATCGAGAAATTCCAGCAGGTTATTTATCCCCCTCCCCTTCATTCCCCTCCCGCCAGGGGAGGGGAAATAATAGTTTTTACGAAGCCATCAATAATCATTTACGGGAATTTTTCGCAAGGCCCCCTTTTTTAGCAATTTCCAGGGCCTTCTTTTCCAGAAGCCGGGTATACCCGATCCATTTCCGCGGCACAGCCGGATCGCCCTGCTCGATCTCGAAAAAACACGTTTCGCTTCCCGCGGGAATCGTTGTATGCACAACCAGATCCCAGACAACTTCCCGACCTTGGCTCTTCAAGAAGTCCGTGGCGGCGTCCAGCATGCCCTGCACGAAATATCTCTGGACACGGCAGTCCATGGGCTGGTAATGGTCCTGATGAGGACACCAGTCGATATGGAAATTCACGAGTTTATCGTTCACCACCTGCGGGGACTCCAGCGACGCGTAGGCGAGCCGGTTCATGACGGTCGCATAAAAACTCATCCATTCGGCCGTAGTCATATCCTCCGGAATGGACGTACCTTCGGTCGCCTGCTGACCGACATCGTATCCCACCCGGTATAGACTTTCCAAAACCACCTGCTGGCCCTCGCGATCAAACTTTTTTTCGACGGTTTTTAAAATCTCGATGACCGCCATGGCCTGCATCGTTCCCCATTGCCAGAGTGTACTCGGGTCGAAGTTTGTTTTACTCAGGACCTCTTCCTGTAGTCGCGATAGTCCTTGCTTATAGGGCGGATTGAACCGGAACCCCTTCCACGCCGATTCCGGCCTTGCTTCCCAGTGCTTCACGGACCCATCATCATGTTTCGACTTCATGGACACCCTCCTTGTTGAGTTCCAGGGGAACCTTGGCGTGGCGGACCAATTCAATCGTTTTCATACCATTTGCACCCCCACTGAAAAGTCAAACGCTTTCTCAGCGGTATTCATCAAGAGGGCTAAGGCGCAATTAAGAGGGTTTCGCCTTGGCCCATAAAAACCGGACAAGAGGACTGCAAAGGGAAATAAGGGCCAGCAGTAAAAGCGCCAGGGAGATCGGCCGCGTAAAAAAGATTGTAAAATCCTGATGGGACATCTGCAGGGACTGCTGCAGGGCGTTTTCCATCAAAGGCGTCAGGATTAGAGCCAGGACGACGGGGGCGTGGGGAAAGGCGAATTTTTTCATGAAATAACCGATGATCCCGAAGAGCAGCATGATCCAGACTTCCCCGAGGTTGTTGTTAACCGTAAACACTCCCACGCTGGAAACGGCCAGGATAAACGGGATCAGCAGGGCATGGGGGATCTTCAGCAGGCGGGCCCAGACCCCCACGAAGGGCAAATTTAGGACCAGGAGCATGCCATTGCCAATGTACATGCTGGCGACCACCGCCCAGAAGAAATCCGGGTGCTTTTCAAAAAGCAGGGGGCCAGGCCGCATTCCGTGGACCAGCAAGGCCCCCATCAGGATCGCGGCAGTGCCCGAACCCGGCACTCCGAGAGTGAGCAGGGGGATCATGGCGCCGCCGGTGGCTGCGTTGTTGGCGCTTTCCGGGGCGGCCACCCCTTCGATGACTCCCGTGCCAAATTTTTCCGGATGCTTGGAGATTTTTTTCTCGGTGGCATAGGCCAGCATGGAAGAAACGGTAGCGCCGGCCCCGGGCATTACGCTGGCGAAGAAGCCGATCGCAGTCCCCCGCAGGATCGGAAAGATGGAATCTTTCCAGTCCTGCCAGTTGGGCAGCAAATTGGAGATTTTTTCGATGTAGGAAGGGGCCTGGGAAGAGGATTCGACCATCTCAAAAACTTCGGAGAGCGCAAAAAGTCCCACGGAGACGCTGACAAAGCTGAGACCGTCCATGAGGGTAGGGATACCATAGGAAAACCGTTCAATGCCGCTGGTGGGGTCCATGCCGATGGTGCCGAGAAAGATCCCGAAGGCACCGGCAATGAGGCCCTTAACCAGGGATTCCCCGACCAGGGATACAACGAGAGTCATTCCCAGGGTCATGAGGGCGAAATACTCTGGCGGACCGAAGCGGATGGCGAAATCAGCCAGGGGCGGGGCCAGCACCATCAGGCCGACTACGCTCAGGGTTCCGGCGATGAAAGAGCCGATGGCGGATATCCCCAGAGCGGCCCCGGCCCTGCCTTTCCGGGCCATCTGATAGCCGTCGAGACAGGTCATGACGGAAGAGGACTCTCCGGGGAGGTTTACCAGGATGGAAGTGGTCGACCCGCCGTACATCGCCCCATAGTAGATGCCCGCCAGCATAATGATGGCGGTGGTGGGATTCATGCCAAAGGTGAAAGGGATGAGCATCGCCGTCCCGGCCACCGGTCCCACTCCGGGCAAAACCCCGATGATGGTACCCATGGTCACGCCGAAGAAGCAGAAGAGGAGGTTGAGCGGCGAGATGGCCGTCGCAAAACCCCCTAGCAGGGTGTCAATCATGATTCATGCTTCCATCCCTTCCCCTTAAATCCCCAGAAAGCCCGTGGGGAGGGGTGATTTCAGCCATAGCCGGAAGATGGCGTAGAGCAGGAGAGTAAACCCCCCGCTCGCCAGGAGTGTATTCACGATCCGCCCTCTGCGCAGGACGAAGATCGTGGCGGAGAAGAATAAAAACGTGGAGGGTACGTAACCGATCCCTTCGATTAAGAGCAGGTACCCGCAAAGGAGAACCACCAGCGTGGTCACCCGGGAAACACGCTCTTTCTGGAAGATGGGCTTGTCGGCGACTTGAATCTTTCCCCGGAAGATGTTCACCAGAAGAACCAGCGCCAGAGCCCCGATCGTGACGCTCATCCAGAACGGCAAAAAGCCGATTCCCACGCCCATCTTCATCGTTCGTTCCAGCCTGGAGGATTCAATGATCCCGTAGAGCGCCAGACCCATGAGGATGAGGCTTACCGTGATCAGCCCTTTTTTCATTGATAACCCTTCGAAAAAATCCCCCCAACCCCCCTTTTTTAAAGGGGGGTTGGGGGGATTTGAGCTATTTGGTCACGCCCATTTCCTTGAGGACCTTGGCGCAGCTTTCATTGTTACTCTCCCACAGCTTGTAGGTCTCGGCGCTGTTCTTGTAATCCCAGGTAAGCATATTCTCTTTAATATATTTTTCCTTCCACGTCTTGGAATCAGCCAGTCTGCGGAAGAGGTCTTCGTAGTATCGGACGGCCTCCGGCGGAATGTCCTTGGGTGCGGCGATGCTGCGGACCTGCTGGAAGACGGCATTGATGCCTTGCTCTCGCAAGGTCGGGATTTCCGGGGCCTCTTCCAGTCTTTTCTGGCTGGCCACTCCCAGGATGCGCACCTTCTTGGCTTCTACCTGGGCCAGAGCTTCTCCGGGATTGGGAAACATCATATCCAGATGTCCTCCCAGCAGGGCGATCATGGCCTCGCCTCCGCTCTTATAGGGAATGTAGTTGAATTTCGCGCCCGTCTCTTTTTCCACGAGATGGGATATAAGGGCGTCTGTACCCGGGGCGTAGGTCCCCCCCACTTTTATATCCCCTGGCTTTTTCTTGGCGTCCTCAATGAGGTCCTTCATGGTCTTGTACGGAGAGCCCGCTCTTACGGCGATAAAGAAATCATCATAGGCGAGGTTGGCCAGGGCGGTGAAATCCCGGTAGGTATACTTTGATTTACCCAGAAGGGGGGTGGTCAGGAAACTGGTTGTGGCGGTAAGCCAGAAATGAGGATCGCCTTTTTTCCCCGCCACGTAAGCGAAGGCAATGGCCCCACCGCCGCCGGCCCGGTTGACCACGGCAATCGCGTGCGGGGTCAGCTTCTCCCGATCGATGATGTTCTGGATCATCCGGGCCATGATGTCGCTGCCCCCTCCGACCCCGGCATGGCAGACGAATTCGATGGGTTTGGTTAGGAATTTCTGGGCATGAGATGCGCCCGAGAGAAGGAGCAAAAAAACGAGAGTGAAGGGCAGTATAATGAATATTTGGTTTCTTTTCATATCCTTCCCTCCTTACTTTTCCATGATTATTGTCAAATATAACCACAGTGGACACAGAGAAGATATTAATCTTCAGGGAGAAAAAAACTGTTATTCCTTCCCCCTCTGTGCCTTCTAAATGTTTAACCTCCTCGCGTCAATCATGAGGATCGTTTGGCGTGTCCGGAGTGTAACGATCTTGCCAGGATCCGCAGCACATTGATCCCCGGTGTTTGGTGATATTCTCGCTGGTAGCCCCGGCCAAGAGGCCGCGGGGAATGCTGGCAGCTCGCCGGCTCTCTTGGCTCCCTTGGCGTAGGGATTTCAATATCCGGCCAGTTTCGCTCGGGGCTCAACGTCGCTACGCCGTTATTGCATCGGAGAAAAGGCGGCCGGGGTCATGATCTTGTTCGCCTGGGTCAGCAGGCGGTCGGCGCCTCCTCCCGGTGGCCATACGCCGAGCTGCACGGCCTTGACGCGGACCGCGGCACGTTGGTCAAGGCTATTGTAGGCCCAGATATGGATGAAGCGGTTGACCTCACCCAGATCAACGTTTCCGGCAAGGACCAGCGGCGAGAGCTTCAGGCGCTCGGGGATCTTAGCCTCCCAACTCTTCATCGTATCGGGAAGCGTACCGGGCTTGAATGTGTAAATGCCCATCTCGTAGATCGGCCCCGGCTTGCCCGGCATGGGCAACGGCGAGAACGGGAAGGGGATCAGGATCTCCGAGTGTTGAGAGCGGATGAACTCGGCGATCTTGGGCGGCCAGTTCGGCTCCTTGGCAATCTCGGCCCGGACACGGGCGCGCTCGCTCAGATCCTGGTAAGGCCAGACGTGGATGATCTCGTTCAGGGGGCCAATCTCCGTATGCCAGAAGGCCGCCAGTTCCGAGTACTTCTTCCGGTACTCGTAGGCCTCGCCGAAACGCTTCTCGACCTCGGCCAGGCTCCCCACCGCGAGGCGGTATGTGCGAATTTCGTAGATCATCGTTGAAGCTCCTTTCATCGATTTTTTTTAAAGGGGGCTCATTTTTTGGTACTGTGAGTATACTGAGAAGAAAATTGTGGGTCAAGGGAATTTGAGTCGAGGCGAGTCTAGGAAAAGGAGACGGCAGTTACTCGGGAACCCACGTCCCCTGCCCCTAACCGGGAAGGTTGCGGGATAAGGCCCACGGGGGTGTGGAAAAGGCTTCTAATGGGCCTTCTGTTTTTCATCCTTGGCTGGCGGTTGTTTCTTTCGCGGCGGCTGCTGGCGTTTTTGCAATTCCTGGGTTTTCCGCTGCTCCTGGAGGGTCCGCTGTTTTTGCAGTTCCTGGGCTCTTTGTTGTTCCTGGATCGCTCGTTGTCTTTGCAGTTCGTGGGCTTTCTGTTGTTCCTGGAGGGCCCGCTGTTTTTGCAGTTCCTGAGTCTTCTGCTGTTCCTGCAACACCCGTTGTTTCTGGATTTCCTGAGCCTTTTGTTGTTCGTGGATGGCTCGCTGCCTCTGCAGTTCCTGGGCTTTCTGTTGTTCCTGGACGGCCCGGGGTCTTGGCATGTCCTGGTTTTTCCGCTGTTCTTCCTGGACCTTGATCAAAGCTCTCCGGCGGCGCTCCTCCAGGAACCTTTGCTTCTCCGGCGGCGGCTGCTGCAGGGCTGGGCTTCTTCTAATTTCCACGATTTGTCTCTGCTGCTGCTGGACGGCGGGAGTGTTCCCCTGGATCTGATAAACCTGCACCAGCCGCACCCTGGGTGCGACGACATGGGGCGTGAGAACTACCGCTCGATTATAATAGACAGTCGCCCGGTCATAGTCCTGCCTCGTCTGGAAATAGATATCTCCCAGGGAAATGTAAGCCGGGGCAAAGTTCGGATCGATCCGCGTAGATTGATCCAGGAGAGCGATGCGCTGCTCATCGCTCTGGGCTTTTCCCTCCGGGGTGTAAGTGTCCATTGCCCGGGAGTATAATTGGAAAGCTTCCGGGGAGTTCGTGGGCTTCGCGGCTAACAGGGATTTTTCCTGATCGTTCAGGGGCAAGCTCATGTTGGCCAGAAAAGAAGCGACGATTTTATCCTGAAGCTCGAAAATCTGATCCAGTTTCCCGGTGGCTTCGGCGGTGGTGTGGGCCGTCGCCTCCTCCACTTTCAAAAACCTGGCATTGATGCGGATCGTCTGGCCGACGACCTGGAAGGAGCCAATCACCAGCTCCTCCGCGCCCGCCATTTGCCCGGTTCGGGCCGCGGTGGACTCCGAGATCAACCCGGTCTGCCCCAGTTCGATCTCCTTCATCGCCTCGGCAAGCCTGAGCCGCTCCACCAGGCTGAAATAGGGGAGGCTGCCCAACTTGGTGCTTATGGATTCGGCGATCCCCGTGCACAGCCAATCGTTTTCCTTTTGGCCGCTGGTGTTCGTAAACGGCATGATGGCGAGGACCACGGGCTGATATTCTTCCGCCGCCGGCCCTGCCGTTTCCGGGGCCGGAGACGGACCCGGGGCGGAGGGCAGAGAAGATGCCGCTGGCCCCGCTGTGGCCGGGGAGGGTACCGAAGGACCCCCAGCCGGTGGAGGAGCGGCACACCCCAAGAGAATCACGCCGAGCATCACGGTCCGAAGAAGAAAAAGGCCATTTCCCATAGAAACCTTCCTTCTTGAAAAAAGGCTTTCGAGTAATGGGCCGGAAGACCTTTCCTTGACCCTTCGCCTTTATCGCTCTGATCGCCTTTAAGTACCTCATTTGCCTGCTTTATCGGAATAAATGGCAGGAATCTTAAAGGAGGAAATTCAAGCCTTGGGCATATTTCCTCCAGAATCGACGCGGGAATCATCGCAGAAAACGATAAGGGCGAGGGTAAAGACAGGCTATCCTACCGGCTTTACCGCGTATTTGGCTTTGCGGCTGGAGCGAGCGAAGGCGAGTATGGAATCTCGCTTTGCTTTAATGCGGCCAAAGAGTACAGGGCGGGTTCAAATTTTGTCGGAACGATCAACCCTTGTCAAGAATAAGAATTTGCTGCCTCCCACAGGAAATGGGAGCCCTTTCAAAGAGGATGCTGGGTGCAAATGTTTTTTCAAAAGCATAACTTTTTGTGTCCTAAGCCGCGCCTACTTGATCCGCTTCCAGGAAAGGATTTCTCTACGGATTACCCTTATTTTGCTTAGACCTCCAAATGGACCGGTTTGCCGGTACGGGCAGATTCGATGGATGCGCGAATCAAAGCCAGGGCTCTAAGGCCGGCGAGGCCATCCGTTTCGGGCTTTTTCCCGGTCAATATACAGTCCGCAAACTCGTCAATTTCTTCCTGGATCGGGTCTCCGGGGACCAGGTAGACGTGCTTTCCATATTTTGCGGCCATCTCGGTTTGCTCACAATGAAAAGCATTGGGCGTTACCAACAATATCCCGTCAAGATCATCCCGGTTGACCATATCCGCAAAGGACTTTTCCTGGGTGCACCCATATTTTTCAGCGGCGGCCGCCCGTCTTTCCGGAAGGGCGTCAAAGCAGGTCACTAATTCAAGCTTCTGGCTCCTTTTCACCGCATTGCCGATAATGGCGGAAAAACTTCCTAACCCGCTGAGGCCGACCCGCGCAATGTCTTTTCCCTTGGCCATAAATTCCTCCGTTTTTGATTACCCCTTGTAATTGGGCTACCGATCGCCTTTCTTCGCTTCGGCCTGACGGCGTCGGCGCTCTTCTCCCGCCCGGGCCAGCGCTTCCCGGTTACTGTCGTCAACCCGCATGAAGGCGTCGCGCCACTCGTCGTTGCCCCAGCGGAAGGGCGTCTGAACCGTAGTACGGGCCATCCAGGCTCTCTCCAGCGTATCCAGGGCAGTTCCCACGATCGAGCGCTGCATCTCGGCGTCCCATGGCTTCCCGCACGGGTTTCCCAGTGGGAAGTCGGTGAACACGAAGCGGGCGATGCCGCATTCCTCGACGACATCGCGGGCCGAGCCCACTACCACGGTAGGCACGCCGTTCTCTTCGAGGTGCCGGGCGACCAGACTCACGGTCTGGTGGCAAACCGGTCAGAGGGCCGACAGGAGCATGGCCTCGACCCCATCTTCACGGCCCCACTCCAGGATCTGGGGAGCGTCCCGCATCGATGTCTTGCCCTGGCTGTAATCGGTGGGGACCCCATAGAAGCGGGGCGAGACCGACCCGATGCGGCCGCCGGCAGCGTCTTCGGCCAGATGGTTCAAGGGCAGGAAACTACCGACGTCATCCGTGTGGGTTGCGCCTTTGTCCCAGAAAAGGTCGGCGGTGAACATACGCGTCGGGGCCGGGTTTGCCGCCATCGCGTACAACTCCCGGACCTTCCGCCGACCTTGCCTTTCCGCCTCGGCGTCCATCTTGCCTGCGGTCGTCACCCACCCCACCCGGCACTCGGAGAGCGGCTTCTTAAGAAGGGTGAAGGGGGCGTCGTCGTGATGGGCCCAGGTATACGGCCGGGAGTAACCCTGAGCGGCGTAATACTCCCGGCTGCGGTCAATATAGCTCACGTAAGATCGATATGGCCGTCGTTGATTCATCGGGCACCTCCCCAATCCACTATTTCTGATTTACGACAAGATAGGCTAATTATACTGAGTTTTTCTCCGTTCGGGAAGTTCTTAAGAGATCGATGAACCGGGGG
>Ga0315288_10002904_pt1 | contig 21895 bp, 15 predicted proteins | sample YL17G11_20_MG_FD_203454 | JGI IMG/M metagenome (GOLD analysis project Ga0315288, IMG submission 203454) | Sediment microbial communities from Yellowstone Lake, YNP, Wyoming, USA - YL17G11_20 | ecosystem: Environmental > Aquatic > Freshwater > Lake > Sediment | place: USA: Wyoming | collected...
TGAACTCGCTGGTCTTCTCCCGGAACTGCTCGTCGGTCAACGCCCGCATTTGCGGTTCCAGGGCGTTCATTTCAACGATCATTGGCTGCAGGCGCTTGATATCGCGCTCGTTCTTCGTGCCAATGATCTTGGCCAGTAATCGGTCGATCATCTAAGGGTATTTTAGCACGCCGGTCGCTTCGGCCCGGCTAAAGCCGGGCGCCCTACGTGGCGCGCGGCGCGCCCGCAACGTCCCGAGGTCGACGCGCTACCGAGCGAGATACAGACCCGCGCGGCGTGAGCAGCCACAAGACGGTTCCGCTTGCTTCTCGAGGAAAGGAAACCCGAGGCGCTCGATCAGCCAGGCAGGGCTGGCCAGGTCTGACGTCTGGACTCAAGGCGCCTGCTGCAGGCGAAACAGACCGTAGCTGATCACCGCCACAGCGCCGATCAACAAGACCACACCGGCGGCCATGAGCCAAAGCGGCCTCTTGCTCCAGTTTCCGCCCGCAATATCCAACAGGCTCCCCACAATCGTCGTGAATGCCATCATCATGGGCCAGCCGACCACTGTGCCATATTGGCCGAGAAGTGTCGCCGAAGAGCCGTAAATCGCGAATGCCAGTATCCACGAGGCGCCCATGATAGTTGAAAGCAGGAGGTATTTCTTGGTTTCGGCGATGGCGAACAACCCACCGGTCCGATTCTTCACAAGACGATATGAGCAGTACGCGATGTTGGTAAAAAAGCCCGCCGTCAGAACGATCGCCAGGACCGCGTTACTGGCCAGTCCCGGGGAGCTTCCTTGAAGAAGCGCTGCGGCCCGAATCTTCTGGCCAAAGACGAAACCCAGATTCAGAAACGGACCGAAAAGCCCGGCGGTGATCGCCATTGCCAACCCAAGCCAGAACGCCCTGTTGCTACCAGCGGCGCTCGATTCATTCGTTGCTTGCTTGGAACGCAGATGACCAGCCCATGAGCAAAGCGCGACGCCCCCAACCACACCGATGACACCGGACGAGACAATCAGCCCGCCAGGCGAGAAAAGCTTCCCCGGATGTTGCACTACGAGCGGAACCCAACTGCCGATGGCCGAAGACAGACCATTCACCACCGCAAACGTGAGTGACATTCCCACGAGCTGAACGCTCAATCCGAAGGTGAATGCGGAGACACCCCAAAAGAACCCAAACAGAGCAGGCAACAGGATCGCGCTGAGTCCGCAGGTACTATAAACGGCCGCCAAGCGCGGCACTGTCAGAAAGGCGAGCAGCCACGGCACCACCACGAGCGCGACGATAGACCAAACGGTCCAAATGTTCTCCCAGGCCCACTTGCGCATGTACCGCATGGGAAGGGGGAAACTCCCGTTCATCGCGCCCGCTAGAAATACCAGGAGCAATCCATTCAACATGTCCATAGGCTTTTCATGCACCTCCCCGCAGTTTTTGGTTTGAGGTTCCGCGCGCGCAATCCGCCTCTTGAAAAACGCTTGCCGCTGCGCCGAACAGGGCCGAGTTGGGCAGCGATTCCGGAACCAGGTGGAGATCGCGGCGGGCCTCGGGGCTAAACAGATGCTGCCGGGCCAGGGACTCGACTCGCGCCAGGAATTTCGAGCCGGCCTTCATCACCCCGCCCCCCATGATGAACAGACTGATATCGAGGGTGTTGACCAGACCGCCCAGGCCGATCGCCAAGTATCGCTCCACCTGCGCGACGATCTGGTCCGCTACCGGATCGCCTTCGCGATGTGCCCGAAAGACCATCTCCGCCGTAACCGGTCCCTGCCCTGCCATGTCCCGCAGGAGCGTCTTGTGGCCCATGTCCACTGCGGCCTGGCCGATCCGGGAGATCGCAAGCCCGGAGGCAAAGGTCTCCAGACAACCGCGCCGACCGCAGCCGCACGGTTGGCCGGTAAGCTCGTCCACCGTATTGTGGCCGAACGCGCCGGCGAACCCGTGATCGCCGCCATAAAGCCGGCCATCGAGGAAGAGGCAACCCCCAAGGCCGGCGCCGACGGTCACCCAAGCGAAATTGTCCACCCCGCGACCGGCGCCCCAGGTTGCCTCGCCCAATGCCGCCATGCGCGTGTCGGTGGCCGCATAGACCGGCATGTTGAATCGCGCCCGGGCCGCTTCACCCAGCGGCACGTCGAGCCAGTGCAGGTTGGGTGCAATGGACACACGTCCAGTCGCCCGATCAACCAGGGCGCAAATGCTTATGCCCATCCCACGCAGGTAATCGCGCGCCTGCCGTGCGCGTTCCACATACGGCTCCAGCAGATCTAACAAGCGGTCCAAGGACGCGACGCCGCCCTCAAATGGAACCGGATGCCTTTCGATTTCCCCGATGGCTTGGCCGTGCTCATCTACCAAGGCAACATCCATCTTGGTCGGGCCGATATCAGCGGCCAGCGCAAAGCCCTTCGCGTCCTCGTTCACGGGTAGTCTCCTCAGATGTGCCGATCACCATGAGTGTCTGTTTCGCAGCGTTCCACTCTCTCGCCCAAAGTCAAGCCTGCAAAATGCGCCGCACGGCATCCGCGATATCGGAGACCTGAGGGATGGCCCTAGCCTCGGCCGCTGGCGCAAACGGGATGGGCGTTGGGGCCGCACCGACTCGCTCCACGGGCGCGTCCAGGCTGTGAAAGGCATCGTGGCTGATCAGCGCCGCGAGTTCGGCAACCACGCCTGCCCGCGCGACCTCTTCCGACACGACCACCGCTCGATTGGTTTTTTGCACCGAACGCAGGATGGTCTCCCGATCCAGGGGAACGAGCGTGCGCGGATCCACCACCTCGATCTCAATGCCCTCCTCGGCGAATTGCTCCGCCACGGCGAGCGCCCGGTGGACCATCAGCATTGTCGCGACGATCGTCACGTCCGATCCTTCGCGCTTGATGTCCGCCCGGCCGAAGGGGAGCGTGTAAGGCTCTTCGGGAACATCTTGCCCGAGTTGACCCCAGCCCCGGTTTGCCGGAGCCTTGCCTCCGCCCGGCGAAGACGTGCCGTACAACGACTTGTGTTCGAGGAACAGAACCGGGTCCGGGTCACGGATCGCCGTGATGAGCAGGCCCTTGGCGTCGTAGGGGGTGGACGGCACAACGACCTTCAGGCCCGGCGTGTGGACGAACCACGCTTCGACGCTCTGTGAATGCTGAGCGCCGCGACCCATCGCTCCCTGCGGCGCGCGCATCACTAACGGGACGTGGGCCTGCCCGCCGGTCATCAACCTTATTTTCGCGGCCTGGTTGACGATCTGGTCCATCGCGCAGAACAGAAAATCGGCGTATTGGAACTCGACCACGGGACGCAGGCCGGTGAGTGCCGCGCCGATGGCAATGCCGGTGAACCCCGCTTCGGAGATGGGTGTGTCCCACACCCGTTCCGCCCCGAACTCTTCCAACAGGCCGACCGTGACGTGGAACGCCCCGCCGAAGATGCCGATGTCCTCACCCAGCAGGATCACGCTCGGGTCGCGCCGCATTTCCTGCCGGAGCGCTTCCCGGATCGCCTCCGCCATCGTCAGTTTACGTATTGGCTGCGTCGCCGTTGACATAGTTCTGGAAATCGTCTGGTTGCACTGCCTCGCTCGCCTTGGCAAAGGCGATGGCGGCTTCCGTTTCCGCCTCCACTTCTGCCCGGATGCTGGCAAGTTCGTCTGCTGAACTGCAGCCGGCGGCATGCAGTGCGTCTTCCAGCCGCCGGATCGGATCGCGGCGCTTCCAGGCTTCCACCTCATCCGGCCGGCGGTAGTGGGAGGGTTCAAAGCGCGAGTGCCCGCGAAGACGATAGGTGACGCACTCCAGCAGGCTCGGGCCGCATCCGCCCCGGGCCCGTTCCACGAAGCTCGCCGCCGCGCGGTAAACCGCGGCGACGTCGTTGCCGTCCACACGCTCTCCAGGAATGCCGTAGGCACTGCTCCTTGAGGCCAGGTTGGGAACGGCGGACGATTGTTCGACCGTAAGCGAGAGGGCATAGTGGTTGTTCTCGCAGACGAAGATGACCGGCAGGCGCCACAACGCGGCCATGTTCAAAGTCTCGTGGAACACCCCCTCGTTGATGGCCCCGTCCCCGAAGAAGGCGACGGCGACCTGGCCGCTCTTGCGGACGCGCGCGGAAAGAGCTGCGCCAGCAGCAATCGGAATTCCCGCGCCGACGATGGCAAACGCGCCCAGCATTCCCCGGCGGAAGTCGGTCAGGTGCAGGGAGCCGCCCATCCCCCTGCAACTCCCCGTGCGCCGCCCGAACATCTCAGCCATCATTTCGTTAATCGGCACGCCTTTGGCGACGCAGTGCGCGTGCCCGCGGTGCGTGCTGGCCACCCAATCGTCGTCATTCAGTGCGCTGATTACTCCCACGGCGACCGCCTCCTGGCCCGTGGCTTGGTGCATCGTGCCGGGCATATTCGTGGTCAGAAAGAGGTAGTAGAGCTGTTCCTCGAATTCCCGCGCCTGCAGCATGCGGCGGTACATGGACAGCAGCCGGACCGGGTCCAGGCCGGTCAAATCCAGCGGGGGCAGCAGTTCCGGGGCGACCGCAGCGTGGCCGTTCACGGTTCGGCCTCCATGGCGATCACACGGACGGGAAACGCTTCCGCACCGGCCAACTTCAACGGCAGGACGAACGTCAGGAAGCGCTTGTTGATCAGCATCTCGAGGTTGGTCATGTATTCGATGAGCGGGACCCCCGCCTGTAGCAGTGCCTCGTGATTGGGCTGGCCGGGATAGGGACTACCGTCCGCGCTTCGCGGTTCAATCCCCGAGGCGTCCACGCCCAGGATCTTGATCTTGGCTTCTCTGATCAGCCATTTGATGGCCTCGGTTGAAAACCACGGCCGGCGGTGGCGGTTTTCGGTTCGGTAGAATCGATGACAGCCGGTGTAGCAGTACAGGATGTCACTGGGTTGAATCCGGCCCCCAGCCGCCCGTTTCAGGTCTTCCAGCGTGATCTCCTGGCCGTCGCCCCACCCCGAAACGTCCACCACTACGCCCGGGCCAACCAGGTTCTCCAATGGGAAAGTGGCTGCGTCCTGACCATCCTTGACATGGTGATAGGGGAATTCAATGTGTGTCCCGGAGTGAGTGCTCAGAGTCACCTCGGAGATGACGTACCAACTGTCACCAATGCGTGGGTACTTGGAGAATTGCTCCCACTTCTCCGCGGACCGGGTGTCGATCTCCAGCCGATATTCTTCCCGGCCGGGCATGAGAGTGTGCGAAAGGTCGACGACCCGCCCCAGCATCATGCCCTGCCACCCGTTGCGGAAGCCGCGTGATCGCGAACGCCCGTCTGACTTTGGATCTCAAACCAGTTTTGGTCGCATCGGAAAACGGTTTGCGAGCACTCGACAGAGTTGCCAGCCGTGTCGTACGCTATGCCCTCCAGCAACAAGACCGCGGAAGGTATGGGTAGTTCCAACAGCACCGCCTCTGCCTCATCGCTCAGCCGGGCACTGATCCTCCGGGTGACGCGCGAGATGCGAATGCCGCACACTTCTTCCAGAACCGTGTAAAGCGATTGAGAGGCCAGATCGACCTCGTACAGGCGTTTGGTCAATTCGTAAGAGAGCCATGACGTGGCGATGAGTGTCGGCTTGCCTGCCACAAAGCGAAGGCGCTTAAGGACCAGGATCGGTTCATTGGGCTCGAGCTTCAGACGGGTTGCGACCGACGCGTCGGCATTCTTGTGTGAAAGTTCCAGAATTTGCGTCTTCAATGCCAAGCCTTGCTCCTTGAGTGCCTCAGTGACGCTGACCAGTGTGTCCACCGACCACTTGGGCTGCGCGGGCTGGGCGATAAAAGTGCCTCGCCCCCGCACCAGGTACAGGTGCCCCGAATCGATCAGTTCCTTAAGTGCCTGACGGACTGTTCCGCGGCTCATGCGAAAGCTGTCGACCAGTTCCTGCTCGCTCGGGATTTTGTCGCCCGGCTTGAAAGGTCCTTGCTCAATCTGGCTGAGGATCCAGGTCTTGAGTTGGAAGTAGAGGGGAATCGCGCTGTCTTTTGCAAAGGATGCGGTGGTGCTCGCAGTTGCCATATGGACGTATGGTCCTCTTGACATGTACAAGGCAATCTGTATACCATGCGTTTGGCCGCTTGTCAACCAGTATGAACGCAAATTTCAAACTGCCGCCTGCTCGTGCAACAGCAGACAAAGAGGCGTTGGAATCTCTCTCTGGAGCTCGCATGGCCCATAGCCCATTGCCCGACTACCCATTGGCAGAGGGGCGGTCGGCGACCGGTTTCGAATCGTTCGCCCAACGACTGCTAAAGGGGAATGCCAAGGTCTGGCTGATTGACGGCACGAGCGGCATGGACTGGAGGGCCTTGCGCGCCAATCTCCAGGCGGCACTGGATGGGCACACGGTGGTGTTTCTTGACGTCCACGCCCCGCGCAGGTTGGACGCGATTCGCCGCGAAGTAGATGGGGCGGCAGGCGAGGCGGAGCTCGTCCTCTGCATCGGCCAGGGCAGCGCGCTCCTCCCTGTGAAGGCCGCCCGCGCCTGCGTATGGAGCGCTGGCATCCTGCCGGCCCCGGGTGCCGCAGCAATCGGCAGGAACCCGGGGGCCGGCGGGACGCCAGCGCTCCATAGCTCCCATGACCTTTATGTTGACGCGAGCGATCCGGCAAACCCCGTGCTGATCGAGGGCGCCGCGCTCCGCGCAACATTGGCCGCGCTGTCTCGCCGGCCGTTTCGAGTCAAGCCGGTGTTCTACTCGACGGTGTGGGGCGGGCAGTGGCTGAAGCAGCGTCTCCCGCTTGACCAGGACCGCCCGAACTGCGGAGGATCCTACGAATTCCTGGCATCGGAGAACGGCGTTCTGCTCCATGATCACGGTCTGCGGATCGAAGTGCCCTTCGAGCTGTTCATGGCACAGGAAGCTGTGAATATCCAGGGAGCCGAGCTCAGCGCACGCTTCGGCGCCGAGTTTCCCATACGACTGAACCTGACCGACACGGTTCAGGGGGGTGATCTGTCCTGCCAGGTGCATCCGCTGCCCGATTATGCTTTGCGCGAGTTTGGCCATCGATATCCGGAGCACGAAACCTATTACGTCTTGGCGGCTGAGAAGGGCGCGCGGATCCACCTCGGGTTGAAAGAAGGTTTGGACCCGGGCGCGTTCCGGCACGCGGCCGAACAAGCCCGCGATGCGGGGTTGGGGTTTGACACCGGGGAGTACGTCAACGCCTGGCCGGCGCAGGCCCACGACGTGTTTCACGTGCCGGCTGGAACCGCCCACTACATCGGCGCCGGCAACCTGGTACTCGAAATCATTTCATCGTCGCTCGTGCACACCCTCCGCATCTACGACCACCTGCGGACGGATTCACGCGGACACCGGCGGCAGGTGCATATCGAGCCAGCTTGGGACAACATTGACTTTTGCCGCCAGACCCGCTGGGTGCGGGACAACCTTATTTCGTCACCCCGGTTGGTCCGTTGCGGGGAGGGCTGGACCGAGATCGCCTTCAGTGGGCCGCCGTTCCTACCCTATGCGGTTCACCGCGCCGATTTCGAGCGCATGTTCACTGATGATACGGGTGGCGAGCGCTTTCACCTCCTCCACATGGTGGAGGGAGAAGAAGCGCTGACCGAATGGGATGGCGGCACCCACCCCCTTCACTTTGCCGAAACGCTCCTGGTTCCGGCCGCCACCGGTATGTACCGGCTGCACAATCAGGCTCCAGGCGTATGCAAGGTGCTGAAAGTTTTTGTCCAGTAGCCGGTCATGCTGTTGGGCAGCTCGCTACTGTCCTTGGTGAGCGACGCCAGCCACTGGTTGGCGAGAAAGAACGGGACCGAGACGAGCAGGAGAACGCGACTTGCCCGCGTAGTCGGCGTTCCGGATTGCGGATGAAAGAATCGTGATTCCCCGTGCGACGGTATCCTCGAAGATTTTTTGCTTGACATGCTGGAGGAGCGGTGGTACACAGGGCATTCGCCAAGACGTCGAGACATCCGGATGTCAGCCGGTGTCAATCAGTGGAGGACCACACACTGGGTTTGCGGGCCCTCTTGGGTCCTCGCCGCCGCAGTATTCATGCCGCTGCGGACGTGTTCGTTCCAATCTAACGGAGGTGGGTCATGTCCCGTTCATCCTTATTGCTCCTGCTTGTCACGATTTTGGCGCTGCCCTTGGCGGCGCAAAACGTTTCTTCAACGCTGAACGGCACCGTGCGGGATTCCTCGGGTGCGGTCGTTCCCGGCGCGACGGTGACGCTGACCAACGATCAGACGGGAGCGACGCGCGTCGTGCAGAGCAACGCCGAGGGGTACTTCGTTTTCGCCGCCGTGCTGCCCGGCGCTTACTCGGTCACCGTCGAAATGGCGGGGTTCAAGACGTACCGCGAGCGGGACATCCGCCTCAACGCTGGCGACATCCGCGCGCTCGGCGATGTGAGGCTGCAGGTGGGCCAAGTGGCCGAGGCCATCACGGTAGACGCTACTGCGCTGCCTGTGGAACTGGGCAGCGGCGAGAAATCCGGCGTCTTCACGGGCGACGAGATCGAGCGCACGGCCATCCGCGGCCGCGACTTCCTCGACATGCTGCGCCTGATGCCCGGCGTCGTGGACACCACTGAGAGCCGGGAATCTCCCGGCCCCTGGAGCATCCAAGGCATTTTCATCAACGGCGCTCGCGACAATCAAAAGAACGTGACCGTGGACGGCGTTAGCAGTATGGACACCGGCTCGAACAGCACCACTCACTTCACGCCCAGTATTACGTCGATTGCCGAAGTGAAGGTGCTAACCAGCAACTACCAGGCCGAGTTCGGCCGCAATAGCGGCGGCACGATCATCGTGATTACCAAGGGCGGCACGCAGCAATACCACGGCAGCGCCTCGTGGTTTTACCGGCATGAAAGCCTCAGCGCGAACGACTATTTCAACAATCGGAACAACGTGAAGAAGCCGCCCTACCGCTACAATATCGGCAACTGGTCGGTTGGCGGCCCCGTATTCCCCAAGAATCGCAAGACGGCCCGCCTGTTCTTTTTCTTCTCGCAGGAGTTCACGCGCCAGATGGTCAACTTTGGCACCAGGACGGTGCGGGTGCCGAACCTGCTGGAGCGACAGGGGGATTTCACTCAGACCTTCGACGTCAACAACGCGTTAATCAGGGTTTACGACCCGTTGACCGCCCAGCAGTTCCCCGGCAACATCATCCCCAAGGACCGGCAGAACAAGATCGGCCAAGGCATTCTGAACATGTTCCCGAAGCCGAACTTCGTTGATTCGGTGGCGAGCCGCGTCAACCAGTGGAACTACATTGTCTCGGCCAGCGGACCCTACCCGCGCCGGCAGGAGGTCATCCGGATCGACTACAACCCCACGCCGCGCTGGCAGACTTACGTGCGCTACACCCAGGATGCCGACAAGGAGGACGCTCCGTACACCATTTGGGGGACTGGCGCCGTGAATTATGACCTGGGCATGGTACGGGTCGCAATGCCCGGCCGCGGTCTGGGGATCAACGTCACTCGGGCCATCGGCGCTTCGTTCATGAACCAGTTGATTTTTGGCTACAGCACGAACCGGGTCTCCTATTACCCGCTTGACCTCTCCCGAATGACGAAGGCGGGGTTGGGAGTTCCGTTGCCATCATGGCGTCCCCAACTGAACCCGCTGGGATTGTTGCCGAGCATGACCTTCGCCGGGGTGCCGAACTACGCCAACCCTTCGATGCACAATGGCGCCCCTCACATGAACAACAACCACATCTTCAGCATCGTCGAGAACCTGAGCAAAATCCACGGGAAGCACACCGTGCGAGGGGGCGTGTATGTGGAACGGTCAAGCCAGCTCAACGAATCCGCCCCGTTGTCCCGCGGCTCGATCAGTTTCAACGACGATGGCAGCAATCCGTTGCGCACGCGCTACGCCTATGCCAGCGCCCTGCTGGGCATCGTGACCAGTTATGCTGAGGCGACCAACAAGCCCGTTGGGATGTATCGCTTTACAAACCTGGAGTGGTACCTGCAGGACAACTGGCGGGTGAACCGGCGGCTGGCCATCGACTACGGCCTGCGCTTCTACCACGACCTGCCGTTAGCCGAAGACCGCGGGCAGACGGCGGCGTTCGTGCCGCAACTGTGGAACCCCGCGCGCGCGCCCATGCTGATCGGTCCGGGGCGCGACGCGAATGGCGCCCGGGCGGGCGTGGACCCTGTGACGGGCCGAATCTACTCGGCAGGATTGATCGGCACGTATGTACCGGGAGTTGGCGACCCGGCCCTGGCCATGGTTCTAGGCGGTCAACAGGGTTTTCCGAAGTCCTTATTCAGTGTGCCCGGCCTCAGCCTGGGCCCCCGCTTCGGGTTTGCCTTCGACCCGGTTGGCAAGGGGCGAACCGCGCTTCGTGGCGGCATCGGTATCTTTTACGACCGTATTATGGGGCAGCCGACCATGAGTATGATCACCAATCCCCCGACGGTCTTTACTCCAACGGTCTATTACACGACGTTGGACGACCTGGTGCAAACCGCGAGCAGCGGGCTGCTGGCGCCCACTAATATCAGCACGTTCTTCGGCAAGGGCCACATGCCCTCGACGCTCAACTACAGTTTCGGTATCCAGCAGGCGCTCGGCCGCAACTCAAAGCTGGATGTGGGCTACGTGGGATCCGTGTCGCGCCACCTGATCTGGCAGCGCAATATCAACCCGGTGCCCATTGGCGCCCGGTTCCTCGATCTGCACCCGGAAAACCGCGACCCAACCACCAACGCGGCATACTCGACGAATTTTCTGCGCCTCTACCGGGCCTTCGGCGACATCAGCATGTGGGAGTTGGGCGGCACGAGCGCCTACAATTCACTGCAGGTGGCCTTCATGCAGCGCTTGGAGGACATCGGCTTGCAAACGCGCATTTCCTACACGTTTGCGAAAGCGTTGGGAACCGCTATCTCCGACTATATTTACATGAGCCCGTTCTTGAAGCCGCGAGAGTGGAATTACGGCCGGCTGTTCATCGACCGCGATCACCTGTTCACCATGAACTACACATGGACCGCACCGGGGCGGTGGTTACCGGCCAACCGTTGGCTACGCGCGCCGCTGGAACACTGGGAATTCACCGGCACCACAATGCTGTCCGCCGGCACGCCCTTCACGCCTGGTTTTTCCACCGTCGATGGCATGGATTTCACCGGCACCCCGAGCGAAAGCGCGCGCATGATCTGGCTGGGCGGAAACAATTTCGCCCGGCCGGCCCTCCCGAGGCAGCCGGGGACCCCATCGCAAGCCACCTTCGGCAACATGGGCACAACCATCCTGCGCGGCCCCGGCATCAACAACTGGGATATACGGATCGCTCGCCGCTTCCCGCTGTTCAGCGAGAAGCGATCGTTGGAGTTCCGCAGCGAACTGTACAACTTCCCCAACCACACACAGTTCTCGGCAGTGGATCAGACGGCGCGCTTCGACCAAGCCGGCAACCAAATCAACTCACTGTTTCTGCAGCCGACCAGAGCACGGTCACCGCGCCGCATCCAGCTTGCGCTGAAGGTTTACTTCTGAGAAGGACCCGCAGATTCACGCGCATTTCCGGGGGTTGTTGCCGTGCGGCATGACGATTTCTGACGAACGTCGGAGTTGACTATTTGGAAGGAGATATGTGCATGCGCCATGGTAAACTGCTGTTCGCGATCCTCGCCATGGGTGCGGCACTGACAGCCAGTGCCGCCGGCTCAGACCTTGGGGCCAATGTCCGCAACTTCGGCGCCGCGGGCGACGGCAAGACCGATGACACTCAGGCCATTCTAAAGGCCATCGCCTCGCTGCCCAAAGAGGGGGGTGTCGTCTACTTCCCGCCCGGGCGCTATCTTACGCGAACTATTCCCGGCAAGTCCTTCGTCACGTTCCTTGGACACTCCAGTTGGGGTCATACGGACTCCGAATGGGGTTCCTTTGCGATGCGTGCGGGCGGTTGGGGTTCCACCGTTATCAGCCCGGTCTCCGATGACCTGCGGTATCTGTTCGACCTAACCGAGAGCATCGGCACTCGCCTTGTCGGCCTTACGTTAGACGGTATGAACAAAGGCGCAAAAATGCACGGCGTCTATTCCAAGCGTGCGCGCGAACCGCAAAACATGGTCATTGACGACTGCAAGATCATGTCCTTCAGCGGCTCCGGCATCCGTCTGGACAAAGTCTGGGTCTTCGCCATCCGCCATAGCCTGATTATTGAGAACAAGCTCAGCGGCATCGACGGCAGCGGCAGCTGCGATGGCTGGATCCTCGACAGCCAAATCAGTGGAAACGGCCACGGCGGAATCTTCGGCACCAGCTTCGCCACTGTTACCATTACAGCCAACCGGATCGAGCACAACCAGGGCGGCGGCATATTGCTTGGCCCAGGCAGCGTGACTACCGTCCAAATCTCCAATTGCACCATGGACCGCAACTGGGGGCCGGGGATCAGCATTGTCATGGAGCGCAAGATGGTCGCGGAGGGCCGCTGGATCTCTGCCAACTCGATCACCGGCAACCTCTTCCGCCGTAATGGCTTCCGGCAGCAGGACCCGGACCTCAACTGCCACCTCCGGCTCGAAAACCTGGGCGGTGCAACCGTCACTGGTAACTCCATGTTCGGCGGGCCCAACTCTGGGGACGCCCAAAGAAACTGGCCGCAGTCGCCTCTGCGTGGGATGATCCTCCAGGGCCTCATCGACAGCGTCGTGACCAACAACTCGTTGTTTGAGGCAGCTTCTGAACAACTGATCGTGGACAGGGGCGGCCACACCGGCGCCATCATTCGCGACAACCCAGGCCGCCTCTGGAAGCCAAAGGCTCCAGCCAGCCCGCCCGTAATCCCGTAGTGTGGCGGGCACATAACCCAGGTCTTGGAGGATTCCCTCAGGGACGACCTTATGAGCAGAAAGGCCTTTATGAATAGAAGGAACTTATTGAAGAGCGCGGCGCTGTTGCCTATTGCGTGGCCGGCGGAAGTTCGAGGCGAACCCAACCGGGACTTTCAGCCCGCGCGCGCGGGTGATGCCTCGGCAGAGCGAACCGCCGACCGCCAGGATAGAGAAGCTTGTTGCGCGCACGGAACAGAGGCGTCGAGCGGCATCCCGTTGGGCGGGTTGGGCACGGGCACCGTGGAATTGAGGGCGGACGGCTGTTTCCACGCCTGGCAGATCTTCAACAACGCGCCATGGTCGGGTTGGTCGAGTGCCCCGCCGGCGGGGCCCACGGTAGCGCCCGCAGACGCCTTCTTCGCTGTGCGTGTCAAGACTTCTGGTCGCAATCCGGTTGTCCGTCTGCTTTGTCACGACGACAAGCGTGCATGGGCCCAGATGTATCTCCTCCCCTGGCTGCACGAGGTTCAGCGCATCAAGTATAGCGGCCGGTTCCCATTCGCCCGCCTCGACTATGAGGACCAGGCATTGCCCGACATCTCGCTCGAGGCTTTCTCGCCTTTCATTCCCCACAACGCTAAAGACTCCGCCCTTCCCCTGGTCTTCTTTACCTTCACAGTGAAGAATCGCGCGAGCAGCGCGGTGGAATTATCGCTGCTGTTCTCCCTCAAGAATTTGGTGGGGTACGATGCGCCCGATCCCGGTTGGGCGAGCCGCGTTGCACAAGTCGGTGGCCACCCTTGCGTCGAGATGTTCGCGGAGAAGGTTGCCGCCAATCATCCCCGTGCCGGCTCACTCGCGATCACCGCCGTAAGCGAGGCGGCAAGCTACTACGCCGGGATTCGGTCCCGAGACATGCCGTGGCAGCCAAAGTGGGGAATTGGATGGGCTACGCTATTCCATGAATTCCGCAATAACGGTCGTCTACCCAATCGTACCGACAACCTTATGGCAGACCAGCGGGCAAAGGACAACTACGCCTGCGCGTTGTGCAGTTCCATCTCGCTTGCCCCCGGTGAGGAAAAAAGGGTCACATTCGCCTTGTCGTGGTATTTCCCGAACCACTTCGACTCCCGCGGGGAGCGTCTCGGCCACATGTACGAGAATTGGTTTTCGAGCGCCGCGGCTGTGGTGGAATACGGAGTTGCCAAGGCAACCTACCTGCGGCAACAGAGCAACGAGTTCGTGGACCTTCTTTACGACAGCTCTCTGGAGCCATGGCTGGCGGCGTCCATCAACGCTCCGCTGAACACCCTGGCAGCGAACTCATGGTGGACGAAGGATGACCGCTTCGCAATTTGGGAGGGGACCGGATGCTGTGGATTGAATACCATCTGCACGGGATTCTACTACAGCCATTTTCCGGTTCTCGTTCTTTTCCCGGAACTCGAGAAGAAGGCGATGGAGATGTCGCGGGAAATGCAGCGAGAGGACGGTTGGTTCGCGCACTTTTGGCCTGGAACATTCTCGAAGTCCGCCCTTCAATACTTCCTGGCGGATCATATGCCGGACTACAGCCTCTGTGTATATCGCGACTACCTCTGGACCGGGGATGAGGATTTCCTGCAACGCATGTGGCCGACTGTGAAGAAGGGCTTAGATTTGATGATCCAGGCGGACACCGACGCCGACGGGCTACCGGACAAATTCAGCCTGGATCCGGGCTCTCTTCCAGAGCGATTTGCCAAAGTCTTCGACCCAAGAAAGGTAATCCAGACCTACGATCAGTGGTACTTACCAGCCACACAAAGTTATCTCGGCACCCTTCACATCGCCGCCCTGAAAGCAGGCGCAAAGATGGCAGAGGCGCTTGGTGAGAAGGAACTGAAAAAGCGATACGAGGAGACCGCGGAGAGAGCGACCAGCACATTCGAAAAACTGTTCTGGAATGGTGAGTATTACAACCTTTTCGTGGACTTGGCAACAGGAAATGTCGACAAAGGCTGCCTCGCGGATCAGGTGAACGGTCAATGGTATGCCCGTTTATTGGACCTGGGGACAATCCACCCCGAGGATCACGTGCGCTCCGCGTTAGGCGCTGTTTATCGGTATAACCGCAAGCCGGGGGAAGGACTCGTAAACGGCGCTGACCCAGTAGGACGCCAGGACTGGTCGTATCTCCACGAAGGGCCCTCGGGATCGCACTTTAGGATCATGCAGTGGACTACCCCATGGCAGGGAACGGAGCACGCGGTCGCGGCGACGATGATTCAAGAGGGCTTGGTTAAGGAAGGCCTCCAGATCATTCGCGATGCCTATGAGCGCTATGCACGCGCCGGCATGCTTTGGAACTCGATTGAGTGCGGTGAGCACTACATTCGGGCGCTGGCGATCTGGACGGCGCTGTTTGGCCTGCAAGGGCTCACCCTGGACGCGCGAAATGGCGTGCTCAGCTTGCGCCAGCGCCTTCCGGGGAATATAAGCCGGACCCTGTTGGTCACGCCCCAGGCGTACGGCAGACTGACTCAGCGAAGAACGCAAACTGGCCAGGAAGCCATTTTGGAGATCGCTGAGGGCTCGCTTTCCTTGAACACTGTGAGGTTGGGAGTGCCCAGCCAGGTGCGCAACCAGAGCGTCAAGGGCCGGATGGCGATCAACAAAACAGCCGTGCAAGTCAGTGCGCGAGTCCAGCCGAACTGGGTGGAGTTGCATCTCCGCGAGACGGTGAGGCCAAAAGCAGGAGATACCTTGAGAATACAGGTCGAGTGGGGAGGAAGTGCGGCTTTGTAACGGAAATCGAAACCGGTGTGCGCTCGAGTCCAGCGCCATGCAGGAACAAACCATGAACCGAAGAAACTTCTTTAAAGCGGGCACTTTGTCAGCGGCGGCTTCGGGACCTTTTCTCGGGCGAATTCTTGGCGCCAATGAGCGGATCACCATCGGCCAGATCGGGCTGGGCGCCCGGGGCTACTACGAGTTGACCCTGTGTCTGCGAAACCCGCAAGTGCAGGTCGCGGCGGTCTGCGATGTTTTTCAGCCGCTGGTTGACCATGCTGTCGGGAAGGTGGGCGGCAAGGTTCAGGGCTACACCGATTTCCGGCGCGTGCTAGACCGCAAGGACATCGACGCCGTCTTTGTTTCGACCCCGGACCACTGGCACGCTCCGATATCGATCATGGCTTGCCAGGCCGGCAAAGACGTCTACTGCGAGAAACCGCTCACGCACACCGTCGCTGAGGGCCGCCGGATGGTGGAGGCGGCGGCAAAGTACCGTCGCGTGGTGCAGACCGGCAGCCAGCAGCGTTCCGCGCCCCATTTCGCCAAGGTGCGAGACCTGATCCAGAGCGGCCATATCGGGAAGGTGTCATTCATTCACTGTTGGAACGCCGGCAACGAATACCCTGAAGGCTGCGGCAATCCGCCCGACGAAGCGCCGCCGCCGGGACTCGACTGGGACATGTACCTCGGTCCGGCACCGAAGCGGCCTTATAACCGCAACCGGTTCATCTGGCACTACCGCTGGTTCTGGGATTACTCGGGCGGCATGATGACCGATTGGGGAGCCCATCACCTGGACAGCATCCACCACATCATGGGCGTTGAGGCTCCGAGGTTCGTCTGGGCGAGCGGCGGCCGAATGCTCCCGGATAATCGCGAGACGCCGGATTACTTCGAGACCATCTTCGAGTATCCGGGGTTCGTGGTTTCCTACACGCAGAGCAGTGTGAACTCCAGGCTCTTCGAAAACAGGCGATACGGCATGCTTTTCCACGGTACGCAGGGCACGGTGATGGTTGATCGGAGCAGCTACGAAGTGGTTCCGGAAATGAAGGTTGACGCCTCTCGGGGCCCATCAAACATGGTAGAAAGCCTGCTGAACAGCCGCCGCATTCTGGACGCCGGGTACCACCTGGGCCCTCCCGTCACTCCCGGCGCTTCTGCAGGACCAAAGCCGGCTCCGCCGCCGCCCAAACCTCTGTGCGAACCGATCAAGGTGACGGGCATTTCGCTCGATCCGGCGATTCAGGAAGCGCATATCCAAGACTGGCTGGACGCGATACACAACCGCACGAAGACCGTCGCGGACTGGGAGACAGGCCACCGCGCGGCGACTGCCTGTCACCTGGGCGTAATCGCCTACCGCACAGGAAGAAGAATCCGATGGGACGCCAAGACCGAAAGCATTGTTGGGGACGTGGAGGCGAGCGGAATGTTGACGAAAACCTATCGAGCACCTTGGCAACTGCCCCGGGTCTAAATTCAGTGGCTGCGGACACTGGCTGGGGGCTTGCCGCTCATCGGTAAGTCATGCCCGGGGACTCGACCGGCCGACCAGATGAAAGGTGTTGACAGGCATGGTCACGGATACAAAGGAGCTCTACGCTCAAAGGTTGAACCGTTATGTCACCGCGATGCGGAACGGCAAGCCGGATCGCATCCCCATCCGCCCGTTCGTAGCCGAATTCACCGCCAAACACGCCGGGTACACCTGCCAGGAGGTGACGCACGACTACGGCAAAGCGTTCGATGCCGTGCTGAGGTGTTGCGCCGACTACGACTGGGATGCGGTGGTCCCGAACATGGTCTACGTGTGGACCGGCCTGACCCAGGCGGCCGGCCTGCGCTACTACGGGATTCCGGGCATCGATGTCGGCCCGGACATCGGCTTCCAGTACCGCGAACCATCCCAGGACGGCGCGTACATGAAGCGCGAGGAGTACGACGAGCTGATTGAAGACCCGATTCGCTTCCTGTACGAAATCTGGCTGCCCCGAGTTTCCACTGAGATCATGCCCCGGGGGACGCCGGCCACCTGCCGCCACAATCTCGCCCTGGTGAAGAGCGCCTGGGCGATGTCCAACTACTTCTCCGCCTTCAGTCCTCAAGTTGATCGAATGCGCCGTGAGACCGGGACCGTGTCGGCAATATGCGGCATGCTGAAAGCACCGCTCGACGTACTGGCGGACAAGTTCCGCGGCTACCTCGGCTTGGCCTTCGACCTCAAAGAGATCCCCGAGAAGGTACAGGCAGCCTGCCAGGCGCTGATGCCGCACCTGCAGTACATCGCACTTTCCGGCCTGGACCCGTCGCGAAACGTTCCCATTCCCATCTGGATGCACCGCGGTTGCGTTCCCTTCATTTCGCACGAACACTTCAACGCGATTTACTGGCCGACTTTGAAACCTATTGTGGAGTCGATCTGGGCGCGTGGCAACCAGGTGCTGTTCTATGCCGAGGGCAAATGGGAGGCGCACCTCGACGCCTTCGCCGAATTGCCCGCTGGCAGCATCATTTACCACATCGACCGCGGCGACTATCGCCTCGTGCACGAAAAACTGGGCCCCAAGTTCTGCCTGAGCGGAGGGGTGCCCAACACCCTGCTTGCCATGGGGACGCCGGAGCAAGTCCGCGCCCACTGCAAGCAATTGATCGACGCGGTCGCGCAGGACGGCGGATACATCATGGACGCCAGCGCGATCATGCAGAGCGACGCCACGGTAGAGAACGTCAAAGCGATGACGGATTTCACGCGAGCATACGGCGTCTATTCATCCAACCCGTGTTCCGCCGCCCCACCTGCTCCGCCCGAGCGTCCGCCCGCACCCGAAGCGCCAATGCCGGGCTTGAAGCCGGGCGTTTGCTACTCCTGGGAGCAGAAGTTGGCGGAGTTGCCCGCCCTGACCGGCGATGCAGGACTGTGCGAGCGTATCTGGGAAGAGGTGGACGCGCTCGCCTACTTCTACATCTGGCACCTGGTGCTCAGTTTCTGATTTTCGCTTCTGGCACGGGTGGCTGTGGGTTCATCATGCGTTTCGTTCGCAAGACCCGGAGCCTGTGTTCTACAAGTCGGTGAGTGGATTCTTTCAGATCTGAATAGGAGATGACGATGTCTGAACTACAGAAACTCTATGACGCAATCCTGACTGGCGACGCGAAATCGGCGGACTCTCTGACGAGACAAGCGCTGGTTACCGGCGCCGATCCCGGCGAACTGGTGTCGAAATACATGATCCCGGCTATGGATGAGGTCGGGAGGCGGTTCGAATCCGAGGAATACTTCGTCCCGGAATTGCTTCTCTCGGCTCGTGCAATGAAGGCCGCGCTAGAACTCATTCGCCCACTGCTTGCCGAGCGCGGTGCGCAGCCGGCGGGCCGCGTCGTCATCGGCACAGTCAAGGGCGACCTCCACGACATCGGCAAGAACCTGGTCGCTTCGATGCTGGAAGGCGGCGGCTTCGAAGTGTACGACCTCGGTGCCGATGTGCCGCCGGAGAAGTTTGTCGAAGCAGTGAAGGAGAAGAAAGCCGACATCGTCTGCCTGTCGGCGTTGCTCACCGTAACCATGCGGGCGATGAAGACAACGATCGACAGCCTGAAGCAGGCGGGTGTGCGCGACCGCGTGAAGGTGCTGGTTGGCGGTGCGCCCATCACGGTGCAGTATGCGCAGGAGATCGGCGCCGACGGCTATGGTGAGAATGCGAGTGTCGCGGTGGCACTTGCGCGGCAATCGGTCACCAGAGGGGCCGCGTCATGACAGAACCCCGTTCCACGGCGTATCGCTCGCTGGCGTTCCCCGACCCCGCTGAGCTCCTTTTCGGCACGGCTGCTCGTCCCGTCGATTGCGGTCTGGATCTGCGCATCGGTGCGGGCACCGTGTTTCCGGAGATCAATTTCACGCTTCCGCCGATCACAGTTGAGGCGGCAACTTGGCCGGAGGTCGTCGGCCATTATGAGGAGATCGCCAGGGCCGTTGTCCGGCGGGCCCTGGCACTGCAAGCGCCTGGTGTCGTTCTGGAATTCGAACTGCTGCCGGCGATGACCGAGAACCCGGAATGGGGCGCCGAAATAACCCGCCTGCTCAAACGTCACCTCGCGGAAGCCCATGCCGTCCACGGACTGCGGTCGGCGCTGCGGGTTACGCCGACTGACATCCGCGACCAGGGCACGCGGCCTGTCCTTCGTTCCGGCCCGGCGTGGGAGAAGTTGAAGCGGTCGTTCGAGTTGTGCGTGGAGGCCGGCGCCGACATTATTTCCATCGAGTCGGTGGGCGGCAAGGAGGTACACGATTACGGACTCATGTATGGCGATATCCGAGCGATCGTGTTCGCGCTTGGTATGCTGGCTCCGCGAGATATGGCTTGGTTGTGGGACGAGATCACCAGCATCTGCCGAGCGAGCGGACACGCTGTACCGGGCGGCGATACGGCCTGCGGGTTTGCCAATACCGCGATGCAACTGGCCGGGCAGAAATTGCTGCCAGAAGTGCTCGCGGCCGTTGTCCGAGCGATGAGCGCCGTCCGCAGCCTGGTCGCTTTCGAACACGGCGCTGTCGGCCCCTCCAAGGATTGCGCGTATGAGGGGCCTGTCATCAAGGCGATTACCGGCTGTCCGATCTCGATGGAAGGCAAATCGGCCAGTTGCGCGCATTTCAGCCCGGTCGGCAACATCGCTGCCGCCATGTGCGACCTGTGGAGCAACGAGTCGGTGCAGAACGTGCGTCTGCTTTCGGGAAGTGCTCCGGAGGCGTTCACCGAGCTACTGATCTACGATTGCCGTCTGATGAACACGGCCTTGCGGCACGGCCGCGCACTCGAACTTCGTGACTGGCTGACAGAATCCGACGAGTGGCTCAGCCCGCAAGCGGCGGTGCTCTCGCCCAATGCCACATGGAAGATCGCTAAAGCGATTGTAGCGGAAGACATTGATTATCGGCGCGTGATCGCCGCCGGCCACACTGCTGTGCGCGTGTTGCGGGAAGGCTTGGACATGAAGAAATTGAATCTCTCCAGAAAGGAACAACAGTGGCTCGACCGGATTGAGAATGAACTCTCTGGCTTGCCAGCTAGCGAAGATGAGTTGAGAAGCGAGATGCTAGAACAACATGGGGATCTGTTCGATCCCGCCAGCCATGGATGGGATTGACCGATCTTACCGGTCGCTGTGAGCATGCTGGCGCAGGTCTGGCACTACCCAAGCGGGCTTTGCGGGTACGTGGGCCGACTCTTGGGAATTACACGAATCAGCGAACTCGATCGCTTTCCCGGAGTTGTTCGTCGGTTAGCGCCCTCATTTCCGGTTCCAGGGCGTTGATCTCCCTGACCATTGGCCGAAGCCGCTTCACGTCGCGCTCGTTCTTCGTACCAATGATCTTGGCCAGAAATGGGTCGATCATTTAAGGGTATTTTAGCACGCTGGCCGCGGTGAGCTAGACGTGCGCAACAGAGCCGCGCGGTCGCCGTGCCAAGCGAGCGGGTGCCCCGGCAGGCTAACGTGGCGCTGTGCTAGCACCCGCTCGCTGACGCTCGCGGCTCTGTTATACGATTTGGCAATGCCCGAAGCTTCAATGGCTCCCGAAAAGGCTGTGCCTCTCGCGTATTTCATCACGTTCAGTTGTTACGGCCACCGGCTCCATGGGGCCGAGGCGGGCTCGGTCGATCGCCGAGGTCATGTTTTTGGGGCATTTCGTTTGCCTGTGGACCCGGTCCTGGAATCGCTTGAACTCACCCAAATGCGGCAGCCGCCCTATGAACTGGGTGCTGACGCTCGCCGCTCCGTGCTCGAGACAATCAAGGAGGTGTGCGCCTATCGAAGCTGGCTGCTTCTGGCGGCCCACATCCGGTCTGCGCATGTTCATTTGGTCGTTCGCGCGCATGCGGCGCCCGAGCGTGTCATGAACGACTGCAAGGCCTACGCCAGCCGAAACCTGAACGTCATCGAGGCCGAGCCCCGCGACCGCAAGCGCTGGGCCCGCCACGGCAGCAACAAGTACTTGTGGAGGGTGGAGGATGTCGAGGCGGCCATTCGGTACGTGGTAGAAGAACAAGGCGAACCGATGGCTGTATACAAAAATGAGAACTGGCTGACCGCGTTGAGGGAAGCAACGCAGCCGCCAGCGTAACAGAGCCGCGAGCGTCAGCGAGCGGGTGCCCCGGCGGGCTAACATGGCGCTGCGCGGGCACCCGCTCGCTGACGCTCGCGGCTCTGTTCGACCGCTAGGCCAGCTTGTACACGCCGGGGACGGCGAGCTTCGGCTCGGGCAGCTTCGCCTTGTAATCGAACTCCTTGGGATACAGGTCAAGCTGCGAGGCCATGATCTGGTCCCAGGTCACTTC
>Ga0315288_10002905_pt1 | contig 21892 bp, 38 predicted proteins | sample YL17G11_20_MG_FD_203454 | JGI IMG/M metagenome (GOLD analysis project Ga0315288, IMG submission 203454) | Sediment microbial communities from Yellowstone Lake, YNP, Wyoming, USA - YL17G11_20 | ecosystem: Environmental > Aquatic > Freshwater > Lake > Sediment | place: USA: Wyoming | collected...
CTCGGTCTGCAATACTCATTCTTACCTCCTGCCCCACAAGCTTTGCCTGATTTTGTGTCTACCCACTTCTCAGCTTGCCATCTTTTCAATGCACTACCCTCTTCCGTTTTTCTCACGCTACCTGACGCTTTCCTACATTTGGCAATTGCTTGTGAAGCTCTTGCCGATGGAAAAACATCATACTGTGCTTTTACTTTTTTATAACAAGCGTCTTTTGGCATACTACTTCTTTTTACTTGGGATTACACCCCTAGCGATTAATATATCTTTTTTAGTAATCTTTCCATTCCCATCTCTATCAGGAAATTTAGCTTTGGTTTTTTCTGCTCTAGTTACTTTTTTTACTGATTTCATTTTTTTGGTTTTACAGTTTTACTTACGTTGCCTTTCAAAAACTTCATAGCTCCGTCTAATGATTTCTTAGACTCAAACTTTGCAGCTTTCTTAACTATTTTTTTCATTGAAGTTTTCATACTCTTAATATTTTCCTCTTCTACCTTTTGGATTTGAAGTGGTAGAACCTCCCGGACCTGCCCAAAGATTTTTGCAAGCCCAATATCTCGGTGTTAATTTATCATTCGCTGTATCGCAACCATGTCTTGCCTTGAAACTCTTACGAGCCGCAGCAGAGTAATTGTTGCCATAACCTGTAGCTCCAAAGTGGAGGAGCTTTTCAACTCCTCCACTACAAGCTTTAACCATTTTCTTCTTTCCCGGTCTATCAGACTGAACAGGACTGTTGCATTTCATTTTTGACTTGTCAGCCATTACTTTTGAATTGGAGATTTAAAACTTCTACTCTGATGTCCAACCTGATGTTCAGGTTTTAAACCACTAACAGCTACTTCTTCAGTAGGAACTACAACTTCTTCAGTTGGAACTACAACTTCAACAATAGCCTCAGTAGTTTCTTCGGTTACTTGTTTCTTTGCCATAATTATTTTCCTCCTTTTTTTGCCATAGCCATTACTTTTTTAGTAGCTCCTTTCGAACCACCTTTCATGCCACCTGTTTCTTTGATCATTTTACCTGTTGCTTTTGCACCGCCGCTAGGCATTTGCATTCTTGAAGATGCAGGTAAATTTGGAGTTGCTTTTGTTGCCATTGTTTTATTTTTTAAGGTTTATAATGTTTGCAATGTTTGTAATTTGCCTAATTGTTTTGGTCTGTTTGAATTGGCAGGACCTCTAGATGACTTCTTTTGAGTGATAATCTTCTTAAGCATTGTGTTGTCACTCTTTAATTTAGCAACCTCAGCTGCAATAGTTTTAGTGTCGTCTACTTTTTTATCTTCTGCCATTTTATTAACTTTACAAAACAAAGATAATAAATTTAATTAAATGAAAATAAGAAACTACGACTACATGAAATATTGGAGAGTTATCCGATATTACTACAAGAAAAAAACAGGACTAACTGAACCCGATTTGGATTTGATGTTCTTCCTGTACTCTGAAGATGAGTTTAGCAAAATGAAATTTGAAGAGTTTGATACCATTCTCGGATGGAAGGTTACAAGATTTCAAGACCTTTTGAGAGACGGATGGATATCAGTTTTTAGAGAAAGAAAACGCAAAGAAAAGACACTATACCAACTTTCGCCAAGAGGGAAAAGATTAATAACAACAATCTATAAAAAAATGAATGGGGAAGAAATACCTATTAGCCTAAACAATGACAACATATTCCACAAAGAAAAGCTTGGCTTTAATGACAAGAGATATATCATCATGATTAAGAACATGAATGAGCAAGTTAGAAAGAAGTGGCACGAAGCTCACAGTACAACCACAACATCGCGCTCCTGAATAATGGTAAACTGAGTATCGTTGATAATCATCGTGAACCCATGACCTTTATCATAGTAGATGGTATCACCTTCATTGATAACAGTCACATCTGTTCCGGGCTTCTCAACGATACCCTTTTTATACCTTAGCTGATTGGCATCATCTCCTGATAAGTATAACCCTGATTCAGTTTTGATGTCCTCTTCAATTGTTTTAACAACTATATATTTCCCGATGGGTGTCATGTGTTTAGTATTTAAGTGTTAGAACTTTTACCACATTCATCTGCGCATTTAATATCTCACCTATTGCGTGGTCGTATAGTGTCGATGAAAGATACGTAGGTTCTTTAGTCATAGAGTCTTCTTTTAACAAGTCAGCCAACTCTGCACAAAGTTGTTTTGCTTTTGCAACCTTATCATCTGCTGATGGATTGAATGTAATTCCTACTAATTTTTCTCCAAATGTCATTTCTCTTGAATCCATATTATTTGATTTTAAAATTCAGTATTTGCCCATATTACTAACTGCTCATCGTCATCGTCTTGACTACGCATCTTCTCCTCAAAGTACTCAACTGCGTCCTCTTCGTCCATACCGTCAGTATATACCAAGATGTCCAAGCACTTTGTAACTGAGTAGATTAGTCGTGATGTGTCTAGGTCCAACCCTATAACAGCCTCATCAAATCCCTTGACCGTATCGAACACAACGTCAGGGTACGCTTTTTGTATTTTACTTAGTGTTTGACTCATAACTTCTTGCCATTGTGATTATTGCATTAGTGCTAAGAATTGTAACTGCCACACTCACCGCATTTTGTAAAGCTGACCTTGTAACCTTCAACGGGTCAATAACACCCATCTCAATCAAGTCACCCATCTCTCCACTCTTCAAATTGTATCCATGACCCTCCTGCTCATTGCCATCGTAAATGTCTTTAACATGTAGCCCTGCGTTCATAAGTATTTGATTTAGAGGCGATAAGAGTGCGCTATATAAAATTAAACTTGCAACAATCTCATCGTTAGTATAGTCAGACTGATCAACATGCGCAATAGCTATCTCAGCCAATGCCTTGCCTGCACCTGCAAGTATGCCCTCTTCAAGTGCTGAGCGAACTGCACACACCGCATCATCAACTCTATCGTATAGCTCCTTCTGCTCTAGGTCAGTTTGACCACCAACGAAGATTACACCAATACCACCTGTTAGTGAAGCGATGCGCTCCAAGATAAAGTCTTTGTCTGCTTTGCGCTTTGCCTGAGCATGTGCGTCCCAAAGCTGTGCAACCCTTTGGTCAATCTCTTCTTTCTTTGATTTAAGTGCTGACTTGATGATAACAGTCTTGTCTTTGCTAACAATTATTTTGGCAGCGTGACCAAGATTGCCAAAGTTAATATGGCTTAGGTCATCACCTGTCTTCTCGCTAAAATATGTAGCACCAACACTTGTTGCAATGTCTTGCATAATCTCGTGTTGCTTGTATCCAAAATTTGGAGGAGCAACCGCACAAACCTTCAAGTTCCCCTTCATCACATTCGCAGCCAACGTGTTCACCACGTTCCCATTGCACGGAGAGATTATCAAAAGCTTCTTACCCTCGCTGATAATTGGCTTAAGCACGTTCTCAATTTGCAATATGTTAGCTATCTCAATGTCAGCCACAAGTATCATCACGTCCTCAAGCACGCATTCGTCCTTTTTTTGGTCGTTAATGAAAAGTGGACTAAGATATCCTCTATCAAATTTTAAGCCCATAGTGGTCTCCGCATACGTCTCAGAGGACTGACTCTTCTCCACCGTCACTATACCATTCTTGCCAACGTCTTTGTACACCTCTGAAATTATTGAACCAATGCTCTTGTCATTGTTCGCAGATATAGTCGCCACATCCAACAACATCTTTTTCGTAACCTTTTTACTCTTCTCCTTCAACTTCTCCACCACCTCGTTTGACATCTCCACCAAATGTCTCAACACCGCAGTCCGATTATGGTGCTCCTTTATCAGCTCATTGCCACCCAACACCAATGCCTCAGTCAAGACAATCGCGGTAGTTGTACCATCACCGGCACTCGTTGCCGTCCTGTCCGCTGCCTCCTTCATCATCCGAACCGCAAGGTTCTCGACAGGATCAAGTAAGTCAACAGACTTTGCCACAGTTACACCATCCTTTGTAACCGTTATGCCATGCGTATGATTTGTGGATTCTATCAAAACAGTATTGCCGTTAGGCCCCAAAGTGCTCTTAACAGCCCTTGACATTTTCATAACACCATTGATAAGCTTTTGTCTACCCTGCTCACCAAATTGCAAGTCCTTTGGACTGTACCCTGAATTGTCTAACATCATATTGAATTAAATTTATGAAACCAAAGATACCAACTTCCAACAAACAACCAAAAAAAATATATATGCTAGTAGCGAAGCTATTAGCATCAAAACCATAAACCATTCCTCATTGCTTTTGTTTCCCATACCGAAATGTCATTTTATTTTTCCCTATTCTCTCTATATATTTATCTCCTTTTATTATATTTTTATGGCTACAGTTTCTCTTTTAAATCGACATTTTCGACATTAGTATTGATAATCAATACTTTATAGTATTATTTTCGACATAAAAACGACATAAATAAATAAATAAAAGACATAAAATACTAGATTATTAGTGATATTAAAAAATAAATTAATAAAAGAAGGGGTGTAAAAACACCCCCTCGACCCAATATTCATAAGAACACAATAAACCTAATATCCACATCCTCCCATCATATCCTCCTTCATCCCCCCCAAAGCTACCGCCTCTGACATGGTTGAAATCTTCTCCGCTCTCCTAATACTCTTCTTCATATCCACCATCTTCTGAATACCCGATGAGCTATCAGGTCTGTTGTTAATTTGCATACCGGCACTCATGCCTAATCCACCAACTTCGTTTTTAAATCCTCTCTGTTGGTAAATACTGTTTGATAAATCTAATGGTTTTCTCATGGCTTTTTTTTAGTAAAGATACAAAAAATATTAGATAATTGTAGTATGGGGGTTCCCCCCCGTTTTGCGTTTGCGATCCGTGTATAGAAACCGATATTTAAAAAAGGGGTGGGGTATTGAATTTAGAAATTTGTTGTAGATATTTTGGCGTTTTCGTGTATCGGTCCCCGTTATAACGCTGATGCGTACACGCTACTTACTAACGTACACGCATATACGCATAACTCACTAACGCTCAAGCATATACGAAGTAAACCTCAACTTCGTATATAGGTAGACGTTAGTAGTAACTAACAATCAAGCATATACGAAGTAAACTAACGGCAACCGATATACGCACAAAGTATAGTCACTATACAAAAGTATAGTAATGCACTTTAAAGAAGGGCGCTCCCTTCGTCTATCCTTCTACGTTAGTAACTAATTAGAACCAAAATAAACTAACAAGCGTTAGTTTTTATATTGAAAATACGCCAAAATTGATAAAATTTAATAAAATGCCCTTTAATTAGATATTATTCAATAAAATAGCCAAAAATTTAGAAAAGATTTATTAAAAAAATGTTTTTTATTCAATTAGTAGCCGTATATTTGTATTGTTAATTAGTTCTTTGCTTTATTGCTTTCTTTCTTTGTTCACCTGTGTTCACCTGTGTTCAATATGTATAAAAATTTATATATTGCACACTGTGAACAATATGTTAAAAAAATCAACTATGAAATGAGAAGGGGAGACGTATGTCAAAAAATTAACATACATCGAAATCGTATCTTCGAAGATACATTTTTAAAAAACGAGTTTTTTATTAATCATTTATAACAATTAAAATTTAAAAATTATGTCAAAAGTAACAACAACAACAAACGAAACAAATTTAAACGCATTACTAAGTAACGCAAAGTTTATCGAATCAATTAGATTAAACGAAGTAAAAAATCTAGCAAATGAATTTAATCTTAATCAAAAAATAGGACTTCAGACAAGCATAAAAATTGCTCAAAAAATCGGTATTGCTATCGAATTTATCAAAACTGACGAATCTAAAGACATGGCAAAGGAGTGCAACGTAAAATTAACCAATGAAGTAATGGCGCAAATTTTCGGTTATTCTTTGCCACAATTTAACCGATACAAAGCAGTCGCAAAATTGGAAAGTGAAGTAATTAACAACTACTTAGCGACAAGTGAAGAAAAATCGGTAATTGGCTTATTGAAATTTAGTAACGCTAAAAATGATATCTCCGAAGATACAAACGAAGAAAGTGAAGAAACCGCAAACGTAAAAATCGAACCTTTGCAAATTAAAGTTGGTAAGGATAATAAAATAAGTATTAAGGGTAAAGCTAGTAAAGAAGTAATAACACTACTAATAGAAGAATTGAAAAAGATGATGGCATAAGATAAGGGGTTCGCCCCTTATTTTTTTTGCGCCGTACTATCATCATTGGTGGTGGCTCGGTGGCTCGTCACGAGGTGGCTCGGTGTATCGGTTCGACTCCGATTCGTGGCGCTAAAAGTGTTGCTTGGCACTATAACACAAGTATTTATATGAGAGCATTAGCAATTATCGGATTTTTCTTGGCTGTATTTACGGCAGGATTTTTCATTCTAAGCCTTTTCGGTTTGTTGTGGTGTGATACGTACAATCAAATCATCAGGCGTCCTGAGTGGTTTATGATTTATACTTTATTTATTGGTTGGTGGTTGGCATTGATACCAACACACGAAGTATACAATGATATGTTTGACGTTCTATAATCGTATCTCCGAAGATACACTTTTACAAATCATTAAAACTAAACAAAATGAAAAAAATGGCAAATTATTCTTACGTAGTTATGGAGACAACAGGACCATATTTTGTGGCTTTTCCATACAGAGTATTTTTAGACGACAAGCAAGCACTTGAGTTTGTGGAAAAGCACAACGAGTGGTACAAAGAAATGTGTATAGACGAGGGTAAAGATTATGATTATCGAATGGAATTATGGGTAGAAGAAATACAATTAATCAAAAACTAAACTAAACAAATGAAAAAACAAATTGACTTCTCAGTATTGCTAATTGGTGCCGTTATACTAATAGTGTTCGCACTTTCATCATGTGGTGGGCGTAGGGTAGGTTGCCCAATCAACGCCACTCATTCATTCGGGACCGGCAGAATCTAATTCAATCAAATTCAAATTTTATCAAATGCAAACTATAAACTGTATCAAGTGTGGAGAAGATATGCCGATGCTTAGGCTGACTCGTTTCGGCTACAAAAACTGTGTAAACTGTTCAAGTGTACAACGTGTCGGTGGAGTACCGATAACCAATCACAAAACGGGTAACACTATTCAGGTGGTGGACAAGGACGTAGCAGACAACATTATCAGGCTATCAACTCGCAAAGGCTACGGAGTATGTAGTGGCATGAAGCACAATTAAATCAAATCTAAATCAAATCAAAATGGAAAAAATGTTATTAGAATTACAAGTATTGCTTACAAAGATTCAGTATCCCGGAGATAATGAAAGGCATTTGTCTTATTACATTGATGAGGCAGAGGAGTTGCTTAATGATATAGTTGATGAGCAAAATAGAATAAGTAAACTAATTGATAACCTATAAAATCAAATCAAATGAAATGTTACGTTGTTTTCTTTTCGGAGCATCCACAAGAGACTCCGTTCTTACAAAAGATTTTCCTATCTAAGAAAGAGGCTCACGACTACGTTGAGTTTCGTAATTGGCAATGCAAGGATAGATACAAAAAGTGGTGCGAGAGTGTTGATGTTGAGTACCACGAAGAAGATGTGTATGAGACAATGTGGTTAGAAGAAAAAGAGTTATTCTAAATCAAATATTCATTAATCATTAAAACAAAAAAACATGGTTACATTTTCAAAATCATTCAGGGATTTCCTGAAACATTCAAACAGCCGTATTGCACATTTTATTCTACGTGCTGAGATGTATGAGAATTGGCGTTACAAAAGCTACAAGCTTATGGTAACCAATGCTGAAATTAATTACCTCACGCTAAGGGGTGACGGTACGATTAGCTATCTACCTAAGGGTAAGCCACATCTACTTACTGACGATGGGCAATGGGCTCGTGAGGGTAGGCAGAATGGTGCAGCCGGTAAGACAATCAAAAAGGTACTTACCAAGCGAGCGCAAAAGTTGTTCGTGGATAGTGAGTATGAGTCCTTTGTTAATCAGTATAAATCGGCTTGCGATGCTGAGAACAAAGAGTTTGTGTTGCGTCCGAATGTTGACATACCTGATGTGTATTGTATGAAACGAGAGAGGGGTGGTGGTACATTGGATGATTCGTGTATGAATGGAGACAAGGACTACTTAGACCTTTACAAGTGTTGCCCTAAGTTACAGATACTGACATTGGTAAATGGCTGTGGAGAATTGGGTGGTCGGGCACTTATTTGGGACATCGGTGGTGGAGAGGTGCTGATGGATAGGGTTTATGTTCAGCAGGACCACTACTATGATTTGTTCTTGGCATATGCTAAGGATAAGGGTTGGCTGAGGAAGGTGGAGTATAAGTCGTATCGGGATAAGGACTACTATACATTGGATGGTGTTACACAGTTCAATCGAACTATCACGATAGATACGCCCACTACGTTTGATTACTATCCGTACATTGACACGTTCTCGTATGGTGGCGATGGGTTCCTGAAAAATGTGTGCAATGGTACGCAGTATGAGTATTGCAATACGAGTGGAAGTCGAGAGGGTGATGATAATGATGATGATGATGATGAGGGTTATGGTTATTGTGAGCATAGTGGTAATAGGTATCACGATAACGACTTGCATTATATAGAGAGTGGTAGGTACTCAGGATCATGCATACATTCTGACTATGCGGTTTATTGTGAGACAGACAGCCAATACTACTACAAAAATTGCGATGACCTTGTGGAGATAAGTGATTCGTGGTATAGAAAGGACGATGATGATGTGTGCTATGTAGAGGACGATGGCGAGTATTATCTATTAGAGGATTGTGAGTACTCAGAGTTTCACGATGAGTACATACACTCAAGCAATTGCTCATTCTCAAATCACCATGAGACGTACATCAAGAATAGCGAGGCGTACAATGTAGCAGGTGAGATATTTCACGAGTCGGTAGTAAGTAAAGTTGATTAACATTTAAAAAAAAGACATGGACAAATTATTAGAAGTGCTTAGTATTCAGTCGGTTAGCCACGACCAATGGAGAATGTTTGCGTATATCATACGACAAGCGAGTCAAATACCTAATGTAAAGTATTGGACTGTGGATGGTAACATCTACATAGAGAAGGGATATTCAGATGAGTATCCGTGTATGGTTGCCCATATGGACACGGTCCACGATATAGTCGAGGACTTGCATCCGATAGAATTTGATGGCAAGATTACAGGGTTCAATCGGGTACGAATGGAGCAGACCGGTATCGGTGGAGATGACAAGGTCGGGGTGTATATTGCACTCGAATGTCTCAGGGAGTTTGACAACATCAAGGTCGCGTTCTTTCGGGACGAGGAGGTAGGGTGTATGGGCAGTTATGTCGCTGACATGGGGTTCTTTGCCGATTGCAAGTTTGTATTGCAATGCGATAGGAAGGGCAATGATGACTTCGTTGTAAATGCAAGTGGTGTCGAGCTCAGCTCCGATAAGTTTCAAGATGACGTGCTACCAATACTCAAGACATATGGCTACAAGTTTGCTCAGGGTATGATGACGGACGTGATGGCTCTGAAGGAGAACGGCATCAGGTGTAGTGTTGCCAATATGTCTTGTGGGTATTATCGCCCACATAGTGCCGATGAGTTTGTGGTCATTGCTGACGTGATGGACTGCTTAGAGATGTGCAAAACTATCATACGTTATTGCAACGGCAACTACAAGCACAAAGCCAAGCCGAGATACGTGGCACCGAAATTACCTTATGGCAAGTACGCAAAGAGCAAAAGCTATTGGGATTGGAGTACGCCCAAGACAAGTAGTTCAATATGGGACGAAGAGGCAGAGACGAAGGTAAAGGAGACGTATTGTATGGACTGTTGGAGTGGTGAGGCTACGGCTAGTGGCTTGTGTGACAACTGCAACGAATGGTACAAAGGCAATGACATATTATTTTAAACCAATAAAAAAAACAATGACAAAACAGACATTTGATGTATTAAGTCCTGATGGATTTTCAATACACTTTTCGGACACTTATTCAAGTGAGAAAAAAGCAATGAAGGCTTTTGATGAATGGAAGAAACGATATGAATTTCAAGGATATTATTCGTCCAACAATGGCAGAATACCTTTAACTGAATTACATAACCATATTAAAATAATTAAACTTTAAAAACAAAACAATGACACAGAAACAAATTGACATTTTAAAGTCGATTGAGCAAGAGTTCAATCGCATCAACGCACAAGAAGTGGTGGACAACAATGACCTGATAGCACAAATAGAGAACCGAGTCGATAGTAAGCGAAAGCTACGGCTTGAGTTGGGTGTGGTGGACACGGTCAATAAATTGGCTGTTAATGACATCAAGCGTAGGATTACGCAAAAGCTATTGCCTATTGCAGTAAAGTATGGCTTCAAATTGGAAGACAACTATAACGATGCGTACATAGCTTTGAGGGTAAAGTGTTGTGGCTATAAACTCGGAGACGGATCTGAAAGAACAATAGATGGCTACTTGCGTTATACGTGGAAGAGTGAGGACGGTATTGCTTATACGCCTTCACCAATACCAATATTTGAGACAAAGTATAGAACGGATTACGTTTCTAGTGAGGACGCACTTATCAACCATTATATAGATGGGATTGTAAACGCATTGAAAACCAAAGTATAGTATGTTAGAACTGATAACGATAAACAAGTTAGAGTTGGCGGCTGAGTTGGCTCATCAGAAGTTGGAGGACTTATGGAAGGACTCGATACAGATATGCTCGTACAAGGACGACACGATATCATATACTAATGAGGCTCAGGACATATTTAATGGGTACTACGATGAGTATCTATCACTATTAGAATCATATAAAATTTAAACGATGAGGAGACACCTCAATTAAAAACTGTACAATTATTATGGGACGTTATTATCACGGAGACATTGACGGTAAATTTTGGTTTGCTGTTCAGTCAAGTATGGCAGCACAACGGTTTGGTGGGAATTATACCGAGCCAAACTATGTATCGTTTTACTTTGAGACGGACAACTTAGACGACATCAATGCTGAGATTAAAAAGATTGAGGACGATTTAGGCGAGTATAAGCAAAAGATAGACGACTTCTTCAAGGCGAACAATGGAGGGTATACAGACAAGTCTTTAGACGATATAGGTATAACAGCAAAGCAATTGGAGGACTATGCTGACTTAGCTTTAGGAATAAAAATTAGAGATTGTGTCGTGAGTCAAGGCTCGTGCACATTCGATGCTGAACTTTAATCATTAACAAATAAAACTTAAACAATGAACATACCTGAAATAAAAATCAGTTTATCCTTCGACAAGAAGATAAAGAAGTCAGAACTTCGAACTATCACGGGCGCAGCGAGTTGCGTTGAGGTTCTAAGGGAAGTGTTCAACAAGGACACGTTTGATTGGACTGAAGAAGTTGTAATGCTATGCCTTAATAGAGCCAACAAAGTTGTTGGCTTCTATAAGGTAAGTAGTGGTGGACTTTCGTCCTGTATTTTGGACCCACGAGTTATATTTACAATAGCATTAAATTGTGCCGCAAATTCAATAATATTGTCGCATAATCACCCATCAGGCAATACAACGCCATCGGTACAAGATAGGGAGATAACGAAGAAAATAAAAGAGGCAGGTAAGTTGTTGGACATTACTTTGTTAGACCATGTTATCCTGACTGATGACAACTACTACAGCTTTATGGAAGAAAGCGATCTTTAACAATTAAAAATAAACAATGGTAAGCAAATCAATTTTATCAATGTTGGAACTAACTGACATTGAGGACTATTTCGAGTACATTATGGAACGCTTTGAGGATGGTCGAGGACTTGAGGCAAAGGGTTTATTCAGTCAGCTATCTGAAGATAGTGGCAATCGTAAAGGTCAGAGGACGCAGTTCTTTGATTGGGTAGAGACCACTTATTACTACGATGCTGAAGGTATAGACGAGATGAACACAGAGATGACAAACATTTATAATTTTTTCACAGGTAAAACTAAAATTTAAAAAAATGAAAGGAAACGCACACAAAACAGCAAATGGATGGATGGTAAGTTATTTATCAGGCATTAAAGATTTGGATAGCATAAGTGTTATCCCCTTGAACCCCCAATCATCAGGGGACGGATTAGTAGATGGCCAAGAGATTGACTTTGAATTGCAGATAGGCGCAAAGTTTGATTCAAGCGACACGTCTACATTTAGGATGGCAAAGTTGATACCATCGTACAACAAAAGCGAACACACGGTATCCGAGATAAGATTCACTATTGACGAGTGTCTTGACTTGTTCAGTAAAAAGATACATACATTTCGTGCCTATAGGGATGGCGAGATGATATACGAAAGAGAGTACGGATACGAGTTACTTACAGAATCAGATTACCTAACAAATTATTTATCACAAACTAAAATTTAATTAAAATGAAAAAAGTAATTCTTGGATTAGCTATTATCCTATCAATAGCAAGTTGTAAAAAAGTTCAGCCGTGTAATTGCGGTACGGTTTTAAGCGATAGAGTAGGTGACTACTCTGTAGTAATACGTAACAACTGCTCAGGCAATGAGCAGAGGTTTGTATTAGAACCTGGCGATTGGATGAACGCTTTTGTAGGAAGTAATTATTGTATTTATAACGTAACAAATTGGTAAAACTATGGACAGAGACACACTTGAAAATGTATTCATTACCGCCCTTGAGGGTGGCAGTAACTATTGGTATATAATCAGCGATGCTGCTAGGAAAATAATCAGAAGTCACGTACACGAGAACTTCGATCCTTATCTAAGCACGGCTATGTTTAAAGCCATAATGGACCACAACGCTATTGTGCCAATCAATGATGCTGAGCACCCTGATGAGATATTAGGGTGGATTAGCCAAGATAGAATTGAAGAGATGATAAACAAACTAATTACTGACGAGAATTATAATTGGGCATTAAAGAATGAGATGAATGATAATGGTGACGCTGAGAGCAGCGATATAGTATTCCAATACCTTGTCATTGGTGGTGTTGAGTTTTCATAATAAGGTCACTCAGGAGCGTAATGAGGCGTGGTAGCCGAGTCCACAATGTGGTTGCATATTGCATGTTCGAATCATGCCCTGAGTACTAAAAAAAATAGTAATAAATTAATTTGTTTTTAAAAATAAATTAGTGTATATTTGTAACCCAATAAAAAAAAGACACATGAAATTAGAAGTATTTAACAAGTACGTAGAGCAGGTCGCAGACTTGTACGGACTTAAGAAAGAAGACCTTTTCTTAAACTCAAAAAGAAAGGACATTGTAGACCCTCGTCATTTATTAATATGCCTATGCCAGAGGCGAGGGATAAGTTTTACCTACACAAAAATCTACATGGCAACCGGTGGGTACAAGCTCACCCATTCATCATACGACAATTCTTTGAAGTACTCGGAGAATAAGATGAGAGATGATGAGGACTACATCTACGTACTCAAAAGAATTGAGAACTCAGTATTTATTTAATCATTAAAAACAAAACAACATGGAAAAGAAAACAGTATTTGAAAGGCTATCAGCCATCAATGTGAACGCTCACGTTGAAAAGAAAAAAGACCTTAGCTACTTATCATGGGCTTGGGCATGGTCAGAGGTAAAAAAGAATTGCCCTGATGCTACGTACAGAATTGGCGAAACAGAGTATGATGATGCACTTGGTTTCATGTGCCATACTACCGTTACCATCGAAGAAGAAACATTGGAGATGTGGTTGCCTGTAATGGACGGAGCCAACAAGAGTATGAAGAAACAAGCGTACACGTATCAAACAAGATTCGGAGAAAAGCAAGTAGAAGGTGCTACTACCTTTGACATCAACAAGACCATCATGAGATGCTTGGTTAAGAACTTGGCTATGTTTGGCTTAGGTATCTACATCTATGCCGGTGAGGACTTACCTGAAGTTGAAACTACTACACCATTGGTAGCGAAGAAAGAAGAAGCACCTACTGAACTTATCGTTCTAAAGAAGGGTACGACTAATTGGGAGGCTGTGGTGAAGTACGTAGAGTCAAACAAGGACTTGAGTATGGATAAGCTTGTTCAACAATTAGGTAGGAAGTACACGCTTTCACCTGCAATACAAAAGGAACTATCATCATTACTAAACAAATAAATCATGCAAGACATTCTAAACAAACTAAAAGACGACAACGAGTATTACTCAGGTGTCGGAAAGAACTATCTGTCGAACTCAGACATTGACGCACTACTCAACAATCCCTACGACTTCAATAAGCCTCGTGAGGACAATAAAAACTTCGCAGAGGGTAGATACTTCCATCAGCTCCTAATCGAGCCAAATAAGGCTGTAAACGTGCCATTTGTTGATGTGAGCACAAGAACGACAAAAGAGTACAAAGCTTTTTGCGAGGAGAAAAACCTGCCCTTCGCAATGCTAAAGAAAGAAAAAGATGAGATCGAGCGTTTGGTATCGCTTATGAGAGGCAATATCTTATTCTACGATGCCATCTATCAGGATGGAAACCAATTTGAGATACCGATGATTGGAGAAATACACGGTATGATGTGGAAAGGTAAAGCTGATATTGTAACAGATAGCATGATTATTGACTTAAAAACCACGAGTGATATACAAAAGTTCAAGTGGTCAGCTAAGGCATACAACTATGACTCTCAATGCTTTATCTATCAGCAGTTGTTTAACAAACCGTTAGTTTTTTATGTAATCGATAAAGGTACAGGACAACTTGGTATCTTTAGGCCATCAGAGAACTTTATCAAGGGTGGCGAGTTAAAAGTTCAAAGGGCAATTAAAGTATTTAATACGTACTTTAGCGATACCAAAACAGATGACATTGCTAACTACTACATTGACGAGACATTAGATTAAAAATACTGAGTGCAATGCTTAGCCCCAAAGGTGTTGCACTCAGATAAATAGATTGGGGCAATTTTAAAAAAAGTAACATGCAACAAGAAGAAAAAATCTTTGCAGACGGATTCGTGTTTAAAAGAAGTGAAAACGCACCTGACTTTGTAGTCGGCAGACTTTCGCTTAAAGTAGATGAGGCTATTGCCTTTATCAAAGCCAATGAGAAAAGAGGTTGGATCAACCTTAATATCAAAACGGCAAGAAGTGGTAACCATTACATTGAGTTAGACACTTACGAGCCAAAGCAAGGCGGACAAAATGAACCTGCTTCGAAACCAAGTAAGGCAGCACCAACAGCAAAAAGTGATGCAGTTGATTTGCCGTTCTAACATTTTATGAAAAACCAAATAGATTAAGGGGAGTTCGCTCCCCTTTTCTATCCCTTTTACAATGTCGCAATGTCAATTAATTTTTCCTATATTCTCTATATATATTTTACTCTCTCTCTTATTTTTTCTGATTATATTTTGAATAAAAAATCGACATAAAAGACATTAATATTGATAATCAATTAGTTAGATAAATTAAATCGTCATAAAATAGACATAAAATGAGTAATAATCAGGTAACTATATTCCAAAACATCAGAGATACTGATACACCATTCTACCGAGATGTCTTCAAGATACTTGAAAGAGTAAAAGATGGTTCATCAAAAGAGTTGGTTAAGAAGATACGTTCAGAGAAAGGTAAGCCTGAACGCAACGAGATTAAGAAGCAATTACCTGCCGTTTGTTTTAGTGGTACCTTCAATAAAAGGTCAGACAGCTCACTCATTGAGCATAGTGGTTTAATATGTCTTGACTTTGATGGATACGAGAAGACAAAAGAACTACTACACGACAAAGAGAACTTGTCTAAAAACAAATACGTATTCGCTGTATTCATATCGCCATCAGGCAATGGCTTAAAGGTATTGGTAAAAATACCGGAAGACCCTGACAACCACGTAAACTATTTCAATAGCCTTGAGAAGTACTTCAACTCACCATACTTTGACAAGACAAGTAAGAACTTGAGTAGAGTATGCTACGAGTCTTACGACCCATTGATACACGTAAACGTGAACTCGTCAATATGGGACACGATAGAAGAAACTGAGTACGTTGAGGTGAACAAGTTCAGGGACATAGCAACCATACCAATTACTGATGAGAATAAAATCGTTGAGATACTTGTTAAGTGGTGGCACAAGAAGTACCCAATGCAAGAAGGACAACGCAACCATAACGCATACATACTTGCGATGGCGTTCAACGACTTCGGTATCAACAAGAGTTTAGCATCATACGTATTAAACCAATACTCAACAAGCGACTTTAATATATCAGAGATTTCAATTACAATTGACTCAGCATACAAGAACACCTCAAACTTCGGTACGAAGTACTACGAGGACGAGGAGAGGGTAAACCAAATCAAAGCCAAGCTAAGACGTGGTGTGTCAAAAAAAGAGATACGGAGTCAATTACAAGACTCCCACTTAGAATTAGAAACTATTGATTCCGTATTAAATAAAATTGAGGAGGATAACGAGAAGCAAACATTTTGGATTAAGAATGACAAGGGTATGATAAAAATCATACACATACTATTCAAACAATTCCTTGAGGACTCAGGGTTCTATAAGTACTGCCCTGAGGGTGGAAAGAACTACATATTCGTGAAGGTTACGAACAACTTAATCGACCACACATCAGACAAAGAGATTAAAGATTTTGTGCTATCGCATCTTTTAGATTTGGATGACATATCAATCTACAATTACTTTGCCGACAACACGAGGTTCTTTAAGGAAGAGTTTCTGTCGCTACTATCTACCATTGACATCTACTTCATTGAGGACACCAAAGAAACAGCATATCTGTACTATCTTAACTGCGCTGTACGGATAACGCACAATGAGATAACACCTATTGACTACATTGACTTGGGTGGTTACGTATGGAAGGACCACGTTATAGACAGAAACTTCAACCTTTGTAGCGTTACTGATACGTGCGACTTCAAGAAGTTCATAAGCAATATCAACGGCTCCGATCCAAACAGAGTGAAGACAATGGAGAGTACAATTGGATTCTTAATGCACGCATACAAGAACTTATCTTTTTGCCCGGCAGTAATACTTAACGATGAGGTTATCAGCGATAACCCTGAGGGTGGTACAGGTAAGGGACTTATAATGAACGCACTAAGCAAGATGAAGAAGTTGGTGGTAATAGATGGTAAGTCATTCGCATTTGAGAGAAGCTTCGCTTATCAGTTGGTATCAGCAGACACGCAGATACTTTGCTTTGATGACGTTAAGAAACACTTTGACTTCGAGAGATTGTTCTCAGTAGTGACTGAGGGATTAACGTTGGAGAAGAAGAATAAGGACGCTATAAAGATACCATTCAGCAGGTCGCCAAAGATTGCCATAACAACTAACTATGCTATCAAGGGTGCAGGTAACTCGTTTGCTCGTAGGAAGTGGGAGTTGGAGTTGCATCAGTATTATAGCAAAGAGTTTACACCATTGGATGAGTTTGGAAAGTTGATGTTTGGAGATTGGAGTGATGATGATTGGTGCGAGTTTGATAACTATATGATTAACTGCCTTAAGAGTTACATAGGTACAGGACTTGTTAAAACTACATTCGTGAACTTAAAAATACGTCAGCTATCGGCAGAAACTTGCCACGAGTTTATAGAGTGGTGTGGTTTGATAGATGGGCAAGACAAAAGCAATTGCTTGGATACAGGTATTAGGTTGTACAAGAATGACTTGCATTTAAACTTTATAGAAGAGTATCCTGACTATGGCCCACGAGGTAAGATGAGCATTAGTCGTACAAAGTTTTACAGGTGGTTAGTATCTTACTCATTGTATAAAGAGGGTGTTCAACCTGAAGAAGGTAGAGACCAAGCAGGACGTTGGATAATAATAAAAAAGAAACAAGATTCACAAATACAAAACAAAATAACCGATGAACAAACAGCAGAGATTGCACGTTGGGATGATAAACTCTTTTAACCTTATAACTGAGAGGGTTACGATTGAGGAGATAATAGATTCAGGCATATCAGTATTTGCACACGTTCCTGATAGCGACATAAAGTTCAAAGACATCAACCTTATGGTTATATACTTTAAGGACTTGGAGATGTTTGAGGAGTGCTCAAAACTCGTTGAGTACATAAAGCAAAACTTCAACGATGACGGCAGTCCTATTGAACAGGAGTGCAAGTGCGAGTATCCTGAGATAAATAAATACGTTAAGAAAATAAAATGTTCAAACTGTAAAAAAAGATTAAAAACATGATAAAAGAAACAAGAGGTCGTAAGCGACTGCCTGAAAATAAAAAGAAAAAACCAATTAGTTCATTTCTTTCAAATGAAGATATTGAACTACTCGGTGGTGAATTAGAAGCCAAATCGTTATTACAACAATATGCAAACTACAAAATAAAACAAGGTGAAAGAGTTAATAAAAAGAACATTGGGGTATAGCAATGAAGCAATGTTGAACTATTGCGAAGATTTGAAGACTGTGATAACAAAAACTAGAGAAGTCAAAACAGGATCAGGCAAGAACATAAAACTAACAACCGTTAGTAAATACAAGGCTGACGAGTACACTTTAAATAAGATTACCAATAGCATAGATCATTACAAACAATTACTCGAAAAAGAAATGAACAATCAATTTACATTCAGGGACTACCAAGAAGATATCATATCGAGAGGTACTGACATCATAAACAAAAGCGGATTCGTGTATCTATCAATGGAAGTTAGGACCGGCAAGACGCTTACAAGCCTTGGTATTTGCAGTAACCTGAATCCAAAAGTTGTATTGTTTGTAACCAAGAAAAAAGCAGTCACCTCAATTGCCGCTGACTATAAGACGCTCAATCCGAGCTACGGTATAACTATCATCAACTACGAAAGTTTACACCACGTAGTTAATGATGAAAATTGGGACGTGATTATTGTTGATGAAGCTCACGGTGTTGGCGGTGCCTATCCCAAGCCAAGCGCAAGAGCCAAAATGATTAAGGACTTGATCGAGAAGGACAATCCAAAAGTTATTTTGCTATCAGGTACGCCTACGCCAGAGTCGTACTCCCAAATGTATCATCAAGTGTATGGTATCCCTAACAACCCATTCAAAGAGTTTAAAAACTTCTACAGATTTTGCGATGTGTATGTAAAGGTAAAAGACAAGAAGATAAATGCACTTATCACTAAGGACTATTCTCACGGCCTAGAATCAATTATAGAGGCAATGAAGCCTTATACCATTAGTTACACGCAGAAAGAGGCAGGATTCAACGCTGAGACGATAGAGGAGGTATTGTATGTAGACATGAAGCCTGCTACGGTTAATTTGATTGCAAAACTGAAAAGAGATTTAGTTATAGAAGGCAAGTCGGAGATTATACTTGCAGACACACCTGTAAAGCTAATGACTAAGGTACATCAGCTATGCTCAGGTACAATTAAGTTTGAGAGTGGCAACTCAATGGTACTCGACACATCAAAGACTGACTTCATCAAGGAACATTTTGAAGGTTGTAAGATTGGTATATTCTACAAGTTCAAGGAGGAGTTAAATGCTTTGCAACAGGTGTTTGGTGATAACTTAACTACGGAGCTAAGCGAGTTTGATTCTACGGATAAAAATATAGCTTTGCAAATAGTATCAGGCAGAGAAGGAATATCGCTAAAGATGGCTGAGTATTTGGTTTACTACAACATAGATTTTAGTGCAACAAGTTATTGGCAGTCAAAGGATCGGATGACTACAAAGGATAGACTTAGAAACAATGTGTATTGGATATTCAGCAAAGGCGGAATTGAAGATGACATATACAAAGCCGTAACCAAAAAGAAAGATTATACACTAAACCATTTCAAGAAAACTTTATGAGTAAAACAAACAATACCTATTCATTGGCAAAGTCTTTGCACCACATCAATATCGCAAGAGAGTATATGCTTGATGTAAAGAGAGATGCCCATAGCAACGTAAAGAATATGTTCACCAATTACGTAACAAAGTGCGACTACATCTTAGCCGGAGTTAGAGATATGCTTAGCGAAGAGAACAGGATTATGTTTAAAAAAGAGTTGAAGGATTCATTTTTAATTGAAGCCATAAATGATAAGCTTATACATTTAGATGAAAATGAAAAGATAGAAGTGGAAAATTTCATAGATTTGATAATTAAAAAAAGCAAAAATGAAAAGTAAAAGAAACTCAATGGCGGGTAAACACCCCTCTTATGACAAATTAAACATGTCTCCTGAGAGAATTAAAAAGAAACTTGCATATGACAAAGCATATTCAGCTACTGAGGCAAGTAAAAATCGCAGAGTAGAATTGAATAGAGCCAACAGGCAAGCAGGTACCTATGGTAATGGCGATGGTTTAGATATGAGCCATACAAAAAAAGGAACATTGGTAAAAGAAAGAATGAAAACAAACAGGGCTAGAAATGGTCAAAACAATAAATCAACAAAAAAATAAAAATTATGAAAGAAGCAAAAAAATTAATCGGCATGGGTTTCCTTGTTGGGTTAATCAATCCCATTGCATTCACTAATCACCAACAATGGTATCAAGGTTTTGTCTGTTTACTGGCATCATTCATTGGAAGTGGATTGATATTTGGTTTTGATGGATACAGAGTGAATCCAAAAAAGATTGGGAATGCTGATGCAACACCACAAATCAACCAAGTGTGGATGATGTTTTTCATTGGTGCAGTTGCTAATTTATTATTCGCTACAATGTATGTATAACACGTACCGCACTGCATACCATAAGAACTGCTTTGCGGTCACTTTATATCAATATAGAATTTAATAAACTTAAAAAAGATTAATTATGACATCAGTAGAATTTATACATGAAAAATTATTTTGTGATGAGTATTGGTATGAAAAATTAACATTTGAACAAATCATTGAACAAGCCAAAGAAATGCACAAGCAAGAGATAATGAACACTTACATTATTGCAGACTCAGAAAGCACAAAAGAAGATTCTGAACATAATGCCTTAAAGTTTTATGAAAGAACTTATGTAAGTAAGGGAAGTGATACATTAAAAGATTATCATATTGTTGACGCCAACGAAATGGTAGACCAAGTTCCTGATGTCAAGAAGATGGTAGATGATGAGATTAAAGAACTAAAAATTACACTTGAGAAGGTTGACTATTATAGGATGGGTTATAATCGTGCCAAAGAAACTCTATATACAGAGGAACAAGTGTTAGAGTTTGCTAAATGGTTAGCATCTAATTGGATACCATTGCACGTTACTAAAGAATATCTATGGGAATACGATGAACTTGACCTATCTAAAATACCTCAAGATTATAGAGGATATAAAACAGAGAAACAACTATTTGATATATTCCAATCACTTAAACAACCTAAAAAAGATTAATTATGCAATACAGAAAAAAACCTGTTGTAATAGAAGCATTTATGTATGGGATTGAACCAAGACCTGATTGGTTTAATGATAAAGTAACATCTAATGAAATAATAACTTATGTAGGAACTGACATAAGAGATTCATCAGAATATTATTGTGAAATAAAAACCTTAGAAGGTGTAATGAGAGGTAATTGTAGAGATTATATTATCAAAGGAGTACAAGGAGAAGTATATCCTTGTAAACCAGACATTTTTGAAATGACTTATGAGTTAGCATCTACACTTCCCCAACAAGAAATATCAGATGAGTCTTGGGAAGGTTGTGATGGATGTACAGAACAAGATGAGATTATGTACAAGAATGGATATGTAAAAGGATATAATGCTGCATCTTCCCAAACAACATCAGATAAATGGAAAGAATATCAAGATTGGTTAAATGAACACCCCGAGGATAACCTCGTAGAGATAACTTATACAGAAAAAGACATTAGGCTTGCCTATATGCAAGGTTATAACAGAGG
>Ga0315288_10002906_pt1 | contig 21884 bp, 20 predicted proteins | sample YL17G11_20_MG_FD_203454 | JGI IMG/M metagenome (GOLD analysis project Ga0315288, IMG submission 203454) | Sediment microbial communities from Yellowstone Lake, YNP, Wyoming, USA - YL17G11_20 | ecosystem: Environmental > Aquatic > Freshwater > Lake > Sediment | place: USA: Wyoming | collected...
GCCATTTTGGGGGCGCCGTGGAGTTAGGTTCGCGCGTTAACGTGGAGCTGGAGGAGCTGCGAGAGCGCATCTGGTGGCTCATCCATCTCCGTTGGGCTGCCGTCGCCGGGGTGCTCGTCACCGTCTGGGTCGCCCGCCACATCTTCGGGGTTCAGCTGGCGGCGGCTCCGCTCTACGGTGTCACCGCCATCTTGGCCGCCTACAACCTGGCGCTCTGGGCAATCGGCCGGCGGCTCTCCCGTGTGACCAGCGCCCCCGCGGTGACCTCCTTCGCCAACAGCCAGATCGCCCTCGACCTGATCGCGCTTACTCTCCTGCTGCACTTCGCCGGCGGGATCGAAAACCCGTTCGTCTGCTACTACGTCTTCCACATCGTCATCGCCAGCATACTGCTCTCTCGCACGGCGACCTATCTTCAGGCGAGCCTCGCCATCGCCCTCCTCGCGCTGATGGCCGTGCTGGAGGCGACAGGGGTGGTCCAGCACCACCAGCTCAGGGGGTTCGTGAACGACAGCCTCTACCGAAGCCCCACATATGTCCTCGGCGTGCTCTTCGCCATCGCCACCATGCTCTACATCAGCGCCTTCATGGCCACCTCCATCACCTATCGCCTGCGCAAGCGGGAGGCGGAGATCGTCCACCTCTCGGACGCGTTGCAGGCGCGCGCCGATGACCTCGCCCAGGCCTACGAGGCGCTGAGGCAGCTCGAGGGCGCGAGAAGCGACTACCTGAACCGCGTCGCCCATCACCTTCGCTCGCCGCTCGCTACCGTCGAGCGGATGCTCGCAGTCATCGCCGAGGGCCGCACCGGCCACATCCCGGAGAAGTCGATGGAGATGCTGAATCGCGCCCGGGTGCGGCTCCAGGAGGTGCTCGACCTGGCGCGCGATCTGCTGGTGCTGTCCAGAACCCGAGAGGTGCGCCGGCTGGCAGACCGGAAGCTCGTCGATCTTGCAGCCCTCGCACGGCAGGTGGCAGGCGACTTCGCGCAGCAGGCGCAGTCGGCAGGCGCATCGCTATTCGTGTCCGCCCCGGACTCGGCAGTCGAGGTGCTGGGCGATCCCGCGTCGCTCATCGAGTTGCTGGAGAACCTGGTCTCCAATGCGATCAAGTACAGCCCGAACGGCGGCACCGTGAGCGTCTCCCTTGTCACGTCGGATGACCGGGTCGTGCTCTCCGTCGCAGACCAGGGCATGGGCATTCCGCCGGCCGAGAAAGACCGCATCTTCGATGAGTTCTACCGCGCCACCAACGCCCGCGAGAGCGGCAAGGAGGGCACCGGCCTCGGCCTCTCCATCGTCAAGGCCATCGTCGAGGCCCACCATGGGTCGGTCTCCGTCGAGGGTGAGCCAGGAAAGGGTTCCGTCTTCCGCGTCTCGCTGCCCGGCGCCCCGCCCAAGTAGCGGCACCCCGCCCGCCCTGCTGGCAGGCTCACACACGCCTCCGTCCCGCGCGGCCAACCCGCCCTGCGGCTGGCAGTCGCATCTCCCTCAGTAGCACGCGGCACAGTCCTTACGCGCCTTTCCCTACTTTGTCCGTAGGAAAATCATATCAGGCCGGTACCATCGCGACATGAGAGTGCGAAGCCTGGTAGGAAACCCGTCACGGCCTCCCTGTGGGGTCCTTAGGCCGACGGCACATGGATTGCCGCAGAGGCCTTGACAGGGAGACAAGGCTCTGGGATAATGTATGCAAGTTTTCCGATGGACATACTAGACTATGGCCGTCGGATCAACATCGCAGCACCTCGGGAGGCATCCATGGCGAGAGGGATCGGCTTGGACTGGGTGAGATCGGAACTCGATGGGGCCGCGCCGGAGGCGGTGCTCAGGCGGGCGCTGGAGGAGTTCGGGGACCGGGTTGCGCTCGCATGCAGCTTCGGCGCAGAGGACGTCGTGCTGGTGGACATGCTGGCCAGGCTGACGCCCCGACCACGGGTCTTCGCCATCGACACAGGGCGTCTTCACGAGGCCACCTACGAGGCGATGGAGCGGGTGCGCGACCGCTACGGGATCTCGGTCGAGGCCTACTACCCCGAGCGCGAGGCGGTCGAGCAGCTCGAGCGTGCGCACGGCTTCTTCTCCTTTAAGCGAAGCCTGGACGACCGGCATGCGTGCTGCCACATCCGCAAGGTGGAGCCACTGCAGCGCGCGCTCGCCGGCCTCGACGCGTGGATCACGGGGCTGCGGCGGGAGCAGAGCGTGACCCGCGCCCAGCTCTCTGCTGTTGAGCATGATGATGCGCACGGGGGGATCGTTAAGCTGAACCCGCTTATCGACTGGACGCAGGAGGATGTGTGGGGCTACATCAGCAGGCACGAGGTCCCGTACAACCGGCTCCACGATGAGGGCTACCCGAGCATCGGCTGCGAGCCCTGCACCCGCGCGGTGAAGCCCGGCGAGCACCCACGGGCCGGCCGCTGGTGGTGGGAGTCCCCCGAGCACAAGGAGTGCGGCCTGCACGTGCCGGGTGCCGGGCAGGACCGCGCCGCCACCGTTGGCCGGCGATAGGAAAGAGATAACGATGGTCGATGTCGATGCCGGCATTCGCACCGAAGAAACGGCCTTGCTCGAGCCGATCGCTCCCCACGGCGGCCGCCTGGTCAGGCGACTGGTGGTCGGCGAAGAGGCGCGGTCGCTTGCCGAGCAAGCGCAAGATCGGCCGCGCCTGATCCTCAGCCCGCGCCAGCTATCCGATCTCGAGCTGCTGGCGGTCGGCGGCCTCAGCCCGCTCGAGGGGTTCATGGGCCGAGCGGACTACCGGACCGTGGTGCACGAGATGCACCTCGCGGATGGGCTGCCGTGGACGCTCCCGATCACACTCGCCATCGACGACGAGACGGCCTCGCACTGTCCAGTGAACGGCTCCATTGCCCTGGCCGATCGGGACGGGCCGCTGGCATTGCTGGAGGTGGCCGACAGGTACAGCTACGACAAGCGCCTCGAGGCAAAGCTGGTCTACGCCACCGATGACGACGCCCATCCCGGCGTGGCTGCCCTCTATCGCCAGGGCGACGTCCTCTTGGCGGGGAAGGTGACGGTCTTCCGCCTGCCCGCGTGCGATGTGCCACCCAACCTTCGGTTGACACCCACCGACACCAGGCGCGCCTTCGCCGAGCGCGGATGGACACGCGTCGTCGGTTTCCAGACGCGCAACCCGATCCACCGCGCCCACGAGTACCTTCAGAAGTGCGCGCTTGAGGTGGCCGACGGCCTGCTGATCCACCCGCTCGTCGGAGAAACGAAGGGCGACGATGTGCCCTCCGATGTTCGGCTGAGGTGCTATCACGTGCTCATCGACTGCTACTTCCCCCGCGACCGGGTCATACTCTCCGCCCTGCCTGCGGCGATGCGCTACGCGGGGCCGCGGGAGGCGATCTTCCACGCGCTCGTCCGCAAGAACTACGGTTGCACCCACTTCATCGTCGGGCGCGATCACGCCGGGGTCGGGAGCTACTACGGCAGCTATGACGCGCAGCGCATCTTCGACGAGTTCGACCCCGAGGGCCTCGGCATCGCTCCGTTGTTCTTCGACCACGCCTTCTACTGCACATCATGCAGGGGGATGGCCACAGCGAAGACATGCCCGCATGGTGAGACCGAGCGGGTGAGTCTGTCGGGGACCAAGCTGAGAGAGATGCTCAGCAGGGGCGAGACGCCACCGCAGGAGTTCACGCGGCCCGAGGTCGCCGAGATTCTCCTCTCGGCCAGGAGCTAGCGATGAAGAGCAAGGAACGCACACAAAGCAATGAGAGCGCCCGCGCCACCGAGGCCCGCGCCGAGGACCTGAAGGCCGGTGGGTTCATTCCCCAGCGGCAGAAGTCCAAGATCACTGTGCGCTGCAAGGCGCCGGGCGGCCGCATGACATCGGAGCGGCTGGAGCGGATCGCCGAGGTCGCGCGCACCTACGGCAATGGGACAGTGCACCTGAGCGTCCGCCAGTCGCCGGAGATCCTCTACATCGACCTCGCCGACCTGGACGCGGTCGTGAGGGAGCTCGGCGAGGCCGGTCAGGAGATCGCCTCCTGCGGCAAGCGGTTCCGCGTGACCACCGCTTGCGGCGGGTGTGAGTACAACCCCAATGGCTGGGTCGATAGTCAACTGCTGGCGGCCGAGATGACCAATCGCTTCTTCGGCCGGGAGACGCCGCACAAGTTCAAGACCTGCTTCGCGGGCTGCGTCATCGACTGCCCGAGGGCGCGGGACACGGACCTGGGCTTTCACGGGATGGTGGAGCCGACACTCGTGCCGGACCGGTGCACGAGCTGCGGGCTGTGCGTACGCTCCTGCCGCGATGGTGCGCTCTCCACCGATGACGAGCAGTTGCCCCTGCGCGATCACGACCGCTGCATCTCGTGCGGAGACTGCATCAAGGTCTGCCCATTCGACGCGATGATCCCGAAGCGTATCGGGCACGCGGTGTACGTTGGCGGCAAGCACGGCCGGCATCCACACGTCGCCTACCCGGTCGCGCAGTTCGTGCCGGACGAGCACGTACCGGCCGTCATCGAGACCACGCTGCGCTGGTATCGCGAGTACGGCAATCGAGGCGAGCGCATCGGCGATACGCTGGATCGAGTCGGCATCGACAGCTATCGGCGCGCGCTGAAGTCGGTGGTGGGAGACGCATTGCTTGCCGCCGCCGATCTACAGAAGCCGAAGTGGCGCCGCCTGTTCTACCGCGGTGTCGCGGATGCCTTCCCACCCTATGGCGATGTCGGAGGCGCTACTGGAGAGAGCGATGGAACACCAGGCTGTCGAGAGCATTGACCTGCGGGGAACGCCCTGCCCGCTCAACTGGGTTAAGACCAAGCTGCGCCTGGAGGGAATGGGCGCGGGCGAGCTGCTGGAGGTGCTGCTCGATGACGGCGACGCGATCCTCAACGTGCCCCGGAGCGTGAAGTCCGAGGGGCACAGGATCATCGCCGTGTCGCCTGTGGACAGCGGCTTTCGGCTGGTGATCGAGAGGGCGTGATCGCCGCGCGGAGCCAGAGAGGAGAATCGCAGATGAACCACACGAGTTCGTTTCTCACGGGCCTGCGATGCCGGGAGTGTGGGCATGAGTATCCGGCGGAGGCCATCTACACCTGTGAATACTGCTTCGGCCCGCTGGAAGTGATGTATGACTACGGCCGGGTTGCACAGGCGATGTCGGCTCATGCGATCTCCTCCCGGCGGCCCAACATCTGGCGCTATCGTGAGCTTCTGCCCATCGACGGCGAGCCGACCGATGGCCTGAATTCGGGCTTCACGCCCCTGGTGCGGGCGGAGAACCTGGCTCGGGCCCTCGGGGTCAAAGAGCTGTACCTGAAGGACGACTCGGTGAACCGCCCGACGCTCTCCTACAAGGATCGCGTCGTGCCGGTCGCGCTCTCCCGCGCGAAGGAGCTGCGCTTCGATACCGTCGCCTGCGCCTCCACCGGCAACCTTGCCAACGCGGTCGCCGCCCACGCGGCGATCGCTGGGCTCAGGGCAGTGGTCTTCATCCCGGCCGGCCTCGAGTTGGGCAAGGTCATCAGCGCGCTGGTGTACGGCCCCACCCTCATCGCGGTGCAAGGCACCTATGATGAGGTGAACCGGCTCTGCGCCGAGGTAGCCGCGAAGTATGGCTGGGCCTTCGTGAACGTGAACCTGCGTCCCTACTACACCGAGGGCGCCAAGACCGCCGCATTCGAGATCGCCGAGCAGTTGGGCTGGCGGGCGCCCCAGCATGTGGTGGTGCCTGTGGCAGGTGGGACGCTCCTCCCAAAGGTCTGGAAGGGCTTCCGCGAGTTCCACTCACTCGGCCTCATCCCGGAGCTCCCAACGAAGCTGCATGCCGCCCAGGCGGAGGGATGCTCGCCGGTCGTCGACGCCCTCCGCGAGGGCAGTGACGTCCTTCGCCCGGTCAGGCGACCGAACACCATCGCCCTCTCCCTTGCCATCGGCAATCCGGCTGATGGTCACTACGTCCTCCGAGCGGTCGCCGAGAGCGGCGGCTCCGGCGCGGCCGCGAGCGACGACGAGATCGTCGAAGCGATCAAGCTGCTCGCGCGGACAGAAGGCATCTTCACCGAGACCGCCGGTGGCGTGACCATCGCAGTGCTCAGGAAGCTGATCGAATCCGGCCGAATCCCCAGAGACGAGCTGACGGTCGCCTGTGTCACCGGGAACGGACTCAAGACGACCGAGCCGCTCGTGGGCCGCGTGGGCAATACCATCGTCGTAGAGCCGTCCCTGGCGTCGTTTGAGGAGCAGGCCGGTCCGGTGCTGCAGGGAGAGCCATTGGCCAAAGGAGCGGCAGCATGGTGATACATGCGCCGACCCGCCTCCTTCTACCCGCAGCTCTGACGCGCGAGATCGAGCAGCACGCGGGGGCGTCGTACCCCCACGAGTGCTGCGGAGTCCTGATTGGCACCGGCGGTGCAGCCATGATGATCGAATCAGTGCACCAGGTCCGGAACCAGCGCGCGGGCCGGTGCCGCGATCGCTATGAGGTGGATCCGCGGGAGATACTCAGACTCGACCGATATGCTGAGGAGCGCGGACAGGAGATCATCGGCTTCTACCACTCGCACCCGGACCATCCGGCGACGCCGTCGCATACTGACCAAGCACATGCCTGGCCCGGCTATGTCTACGTGATTGTCAGCGAGCGGACGAGCGGCGCCGTCGAGATCAGGGCGTGGGTCTACGACGATACACTCAAAGCATTTGGCGAGCTGCCGATCGAGTGCGAGGAGACTTCCAGACCGATCGCTTGGACAGTCGCCGATAGTGAGGTGAGATAGCGACATGCCAGTGAAAGTACGAATCCCGACGCCGTTGTGCTCAGTGACCGGCAACCAGACAGAGGTCCTCGCCGAGGGAGCCACCGTTCGCGCCCTCTTGGCCGACCTGGAGGCGAGGTACCCCGGCGTCAGGGCCCGTCTCTACGACGAGGGCGGGAAGCTGAGGCGGTTCGTCAATCTCTACGTCAATGACGAAGATGTCCGCTATCTGCAGGGAGAGCAGACCGCGCTCAGCGACGGAGACGAGCTCTCTATAGTGCCCGCCGTCGCGGGCGGATGCAGCGGACAAGACGGAGCGAAATGAGATGGCCAAGCGCATCCTGAAGCTCACCTTCCCCGAGCATCTGGTGAAAGCGCCGCTGACCTTCCAGATGGCGAAGCAGTTCGACCTCGTTCCGAACATCAGGCGCGCCCGCGTGACCGAGACCGCGGGCGAGCTCGTGCTCGAGCTCGAAGGCGTCGAGAAGGACATCGAGCAGGGCATCCAGTTCCTCGAAGATGAAGGGGTCCAGGTCACGGCGGCCGAGGGCGACGTGCTGGAGTAGCGTGCGGAGGTCAGACCTTCCTCCGACCTGAGCCCTCATCCGCCACTCGATCGCAGGGCGAAGATCGCATCGTCGGTTCCTGAGCCACTCGGCCTTCGCGCGCCGAGTGGCTCAGCCGCGCCGCCTGGCCATCGGGCCGGAGAAGCAGCATTCGTCCCCCGCGAGGTGTTCCTGGGGCTGCCGTCCAATAGACAGCTGCCGCAGACACCAAACAGCAACGAGGATCCCGACCCTATGACCGCTGACTCGCTGAAGCAGATCGACGACGTGATCGCAGCCGGACCCTATGCCGCAAGCTGGGAATCGCTCTCCAGCTATCAAGCGCCAGCCTGGTACCAGGAGGGGAAGCTCGGCATCTTTGTCCACTGGGGTGTGTACTCGGTCCCCGCCTTCGCTAACGAATGGTACGCCCGCAATATGTATCTCCAGGGCACTCGCGAGTTCGACCACCATGTCGCCACCCATGGCCCGCAAAGCCAGTTCGGCTACAAGGACTTCATCCCCAGCTTCCGAGGCGAGCAGTTCGATCCTGACGCATGGGCCGACCTGTTCAAGAGGGCAGGCGCCAGGTATGTCGTGCCGGTGGCGGAGCACCATGATGGCTTCGCCATGTACGACTGCTCGCTCTCGGAGTGGACCGCCGTGAAGATGGGCCCGAAGCGGGACGTCGTCGGCGACCTCGCCGCAGCCGTCCGCCGGCTGGGACTCGTCTTCGGCGTGTCGAGCCATCGAGCGGAGCACTGGTGGTTCTTCGATGGCGGCACGAAGTTCGACTCCGATGTGCAGGACCCGCGCTTCCACGGCCTCTACGGCCCCGCTCGGCCCGCGCCAAGCCGCGAGACCCGAGAAAAGGAGATGGTGGACAGCCCGCCCGATCAGGCGTTCCTCGACGACTGGCTGCTGCGCACCTGCGAGCTGGTGGACAGGTACCGGACCCAGTTGGTGTGGTTCGACTGGTGGATCATGCATCAGGCCTTCGTTCCCTACCTCCAGAAGTTCGCGGCCTACCTCTACAACCGCGGCGCGCAGTGGAACCAGGGCGTTGCGATCAACTACAAGCTCGAGGCCTTCCCGGAGGGGACGGCGGTCTACGACATCGAGCGCGGGCAGCTCTCAGGCATCCGACCCATCTTGTGGCAGACCGACACCGCCATCTCGAAGAACTCCTGGGGGTATGTGAAGAACCAGGACTACAAGACCGCGACCGCGGTCATCCACGACTTCATCGACATCGTTAGCAAGAACGGCGCGTTGCTGCTCGATGTCGGGCCGCGCCCGGATGGGACCATACCCGAACCCGAGCAAGCAGTCTTGCTCGAGCTCGGCAGATGGCTGGACGTCAACGGCGAGGCCGTCTATGGCACGCGCTTCTGGAAGGTCTTCGGCGAAGGCCCGACCGCGGTGCAAAGCGGCGGCTTCACCGACACCAAGCGGGAAGCCTTCACCAGCGACGACATCCGTTTCACAACCAAGGGTGATGCGCTCTATGCCATCTGCCTGGGCTGGCCGGCGAAGGAGTGGACGATCGAGTCGCTCGGCGGCGGAGCCGGCAAAGTCGTCGGCGTAACGATGCTAGGCTCTCAGCAGCCGGTCACCTGGTCGCAGGACGAACGCGCCCTCCGGATCGCGGCCCCGATCAAGAAGCCGTGCGACCACGCCTATGCATTCAAGGTTGCGCTGGAGGGACGGTAAGAAGGCGCTTCCATCCAGACCGTCGGACCATATCCTGTCAACGACCGCGAGCGGCGCGAGGAAACCGTCGTCGCTGGAACCCGTTCCCGGCCGTGCCAAGGAAGACCCACTCCGAGTTCGTCTCCCGCTACCGCGTCCTCAAAGCAGCCGAGATGCTCCTGAGCTTCGACATGTCGCTCCAGAAGGTCGCACGCGACCTCGAGTTCACCGACGCGGCCCATCTCCACCGCGAGTTCGTCAAGCACTACGGCTGCACGCCGGGGGCCTACCGCAGGGGGGCCGAGACGCCTAGCCTGCTCCCGCACTCGCGGGTCTAGTGTACCGTCTCTGAGATAGGTTTGCAGTCGGCGAACCCTTGTAGGGCGACCCTCAGCGGTCACCCGGTCGTTCAGGCATCATGGGAGCCCGCAGAGGGGCTCCCCTACGGATAGGGTCGCGCTTGGCATTGCAAAGGTTTTTCGGAGACACTACACTAGCACGCGGGAGGTCTGCCAGCAGCGTCTCCGTCCGGCGGCAGCGGTAGTCCTGCTCGACGAGGTCTGCACCCCCTCAGAGTCGAACCCTCTACCACTTCATGCAGGAGAACGACAATGGCCCGGGATTCCGAGCGCTCCCACTTCCGCATCACCAGCCCCTGGCATGGCGACGTCCTCAACCTCCATGACGGCCGCGAGACCACCGACAGCCTCGTGGTGAACGTCTCGGGCGCCGCCCCGAAAGGCGCCGCGGTCACCGTCAACGGGACTGCTGCCGAAATCCGGGGTGGGTCCTTCCAGTGCCCGGTGACGATCCGCCGGCGTCGCACCGAGATCAGCGCGGTCTGCCGCGCCGAAGGCGCTGAGCACACAGACACTATCACGGTCCTCTGGGACAAGGCCTCGCGGCCCCGCTACCGCCTTTCCGTCGATGACAACATCCAGTTCCTCAAGGATCTCGGCACGACACCCGACGACTACCCCTCGCTCTTCGATCACTGGTACCTCAGCTTCTGGCGGCAGATGCACGAGGAGTTCGGCGCGAAGATCCACATCAACATCTACTACCAGGATGAGCAGCGGGGGCAGTCGCCCCCGCGCTCATCAGCCGTTGCCGCACCACCGCCCGGGCCCTCCAATGACTTCACCCTCGCCCGGCTGCCGGCGAAGTGGAAGGGCGAGTGGGAGGCGAATGCCGGCTGGCTCCGTCTCAGCTTCCACGCGCTCCAGGACCAACCCGACCGTCCCTACGAAAAGGCCACCTACGACCAGATCGCCCACGACTTCGACCTGGTGACCGCCGAGATCGACCGCTTCGCCGGCAAAGCAGTCATGGGTCCGACCACCACCGTCCATTGGGGCTCTGCCCCGAAGGACGCCTGTCGGGCGCTGCACGACCGCGGCATCAGAGTGCTGATTGGGATCTTCCGGCGCGAGTTCGACGGGAAGTGCATCTCAGGCTACTACCTGCCCGACGACGTGAAAGACCACGCCGACGAGCGCGACGCCGTCTACGATCCCGAGACCGATCTGCTGTTCGTGACCGAGGACGCCACGGTCAACAACCTCCGCGTCGACGAGGTCGTGCCCTGGCTGGAGCGACAGGCCGGCAACCCACACACCGGCCAGCTCATGGAGCTGCTCATCCACGAGCAGTACTTCCGCAGGGACCTCCCGCACTTCCAGCCCGATGTCCAGGAGAAGGTCATCCGCGCCCTGCGCTGGGTCACAGAGCACGGCTACGAGCCGGTCTTCTGGGGCGACGGATTCCTGGGCAATGAGGCGCGCGTGTAGGGCGGGCAGCCTATGCCCGCCGCCGACTCTCTCTCCGCGTCCTCTGCGTCTCCGCGGTCAGCGCCCCTACACTCACCCCCCAAAGAACTGCGGCAGGTGATGCTTGTTGGCCTCTAGCAGCTCCCGGCCCATCTTCTTCGCATCCGACGCTGTCAGGCACGCGCACACCGGATCGGCCACCAGCGCCATCAGTGCCCCTTCCAGGTCGCCGGACAGCGCCGCCCTCACCGTCCGAAGCTGCACCTCCGCGTGCGGCGCGCAGAGCACCCGTATCTGCTCCGGCAGCGGCCCCACCGTCAGCGGCCTCGCCCCGCCCGCGTCCACATAGCCCATCGTCTCCACCACCGCGCCGGCCGGCAGATTCGGGATCTGCCCGATATTGGGCATGTTCACCACATCCGTGAACCCGCGGTCAAACGTCACCGCCGCCATGATGTCGGCCGCGGTCTCCCGCGATGGCGTCGTACCCAGCTCGCCCCGCCCGGCTGTTATGTCCGCGATCCACGCCGCCGCTCTCGAGTACGACGCAGCCCTCTCCTCGATCGACGTGCGCACCAGCCCGAACCGCTCCATCGTCTGCCTGTTCGTGATGTAGCAGCCGAAGAACTCGCAGGTGTGCCGGTCGGCGATATATGGCAGCACGCCGTACTGCTGGAGCAGCTCGCTCGCGAGCCGGCCCCGCGAGCTCCAGCCCTGTTGGTCCGTGGACATCCGATCGAACAGCTCGGCGAGCGTGCGGCTGCCGAGCTTCCTGCTCAGCAGGCCGTAGCCGTCCTTCCCGTTGACAGTGAAGTCGACGATCCAGAAGAAATGGTTCATCCCGCCGAAGTTGAGCTTGACTTCGCGTTCTTCCTTCGCACCGAAGATGACTCGCAGCGCCTCGTGCGACTCGAACAGCCCGTGGCACAGCCCGATCACCCGGCTGTATCCCAGCTCATCTGCCAGCACCTTCGTCAGCGCGCCCATCGGGTTGGTGTAGTTGAGCACGTACGCGCCGGGGGCAAGCTCCTTGATCTGAGTCGCGTATTCCTGGAACACTGGGATGTTGCGCAACGCTCGCGCCCAGCCGCCCGGCCCCGCGGTGTCACCCACTGTGTGGTAGATGCCATAGCGTTCCGGGATCTCCAGATCGTGCCGCATCGCCTCCAGCCCGCCTGTCGAGATCGCGATAAGCACGAAGTCCGCGCCCCGCAAGGCCCGCTTCGCATCCTGCGTGGCGTACACGCGGATACGATCGGTCTTCCATCGATCGATCTGCACATCGAACAGCCGCTTCATTGCCCGTCCGCGGCCCGCATGTGCGTCCAGCAGCGCGATCTCCAGCTCCGCCTCCGCCAGCTCTTTCTTGAAGATGATGTCCCGGATCAGCCGCGGACCCCAGCTCTGGCTCCCCCCTCCAACAAACGCAATCTTTACCCGCCGTCGGTCTGGCGGGCTGACCGGCCGTCTTTCCTTCGCCATATTCACGCACTCCTCAGCATTCAGCCGTCAGTGCCGGCCCCTGTTCGGGACCGACACCCCCCATCCTCTGTCCCGCGTGCCCGCCTGTGGGAGCCCGGTCCTCCGGGCGACTCCTTGTTGGGCAGGAGCGGAAGTGGCTAGGCCCTTTGGGCCGCCACGGCGGTCGGCTCCGCCGACTTAGCCGCTCCTGACATGACCGTTGGCACTCATCCGAGTGATCGAACCCTGTCCCCAATCCTCACGATCCTCTCCCAACTCCCCTCCGGCGGCGCGGTATCCGCAACCCCAAGGATGAACCGCCGCCGCCCGCGGACCAACCCGATCGTCTCATCCACCATCCGCTCGAACTCGTCATCGGACATGCTCTCCGGCAACAGCGCGATCGATGGAATCCCGCCCCAGATCGTGATCCCGGGCATCTCCGCGATCGCCTCAGCCAGACTCATCTTCGTCATCGGCGCGGGGCAGACAGAGTCGGCGACATCCATGCCTGACTCGCGATAGTACCGAGTCAGTCCACTGTTCTCGCCATCGGTGTGGGTCAGCAGCAGTTTGCCGTGCCGGTGCAGCTCCTCCGCTGCGCGCCGCAGCCACGGCAGGATGTGCTGCTCGAAGAACCTGGGGGAGGTGATCGCCGCGTCGTAGTTCCCTCCCCAGAAGATCACCTCCGCCTGGCTCCGCGCGGCGACCTGCAGCACTCGATCCATCCACTGCCCGAGCGCCTCCGCCAGCCGCTCCATCTCGGCCGGGTGATCGTGCAGCGAGAGGAAGAACGTCTCCACCGTCGCGAGGTCGTGCAGCATATGGTGCATCGGCGAGGCCGCTCCACCCGCGAAGCCCACCGCCAGGCCCGACTCGCCCACCCAGTCTTCCCACGCACCGAACCGCTCGTCGTTCGGCCTCACCTCCGCGTTGGCGAAGATGTACGCCAGCGGCCCGACATCCGCAATGGACTTGAAGACGTGCTCTCTCACCCAGGGGATCGTGATCCCCGACCGCCGCATGTCCTCGGTGTGCTCGAACGCTCCCGACACCGACCCGACCGGCGTGTGATAGGTCACCCGGGTGGCATCGCCCTCTCGCGACACCACTCGCTCGACGCCCGCCAACTGCGTCTCGTGCACGCAGCTCTTGAGGCGCCAGATGCCGAGGCACCGGTCGACCTCATCATCATGGCTGCGCAAGTCTTGGAAGTCCGGCACCACCGCGTGATACGCGACCCCCAGCTCCTCGGTGATCTCCCGCAGGCTCCGGCCCGCGACCTCCGGCGGCAGCGTCCCCGTGTACGACCGCGCCTTGTACCAGAGATCGAGCCGCGGCGCCCACGGCAACCCATCGGTCGGCTCGCCCCGACACGCGGCCAGTATCCGCTCCCTGTGCGTCATCCGGCCTTCTTCCCCTCCCGGCGGCGCTTCAGCGAGAAGTTCCAGTCCGCCAGCTTCGGCCCCGGCGCGAAGTACTCACCCCACCAGCACACGACCCCGTTCACGCGGCTCTGATCGATGCGCCCACCATCGACCAACCCCGCATCGGCGTGCACTGCAACGATCTCGCCGATGAACCAGTCGTGGCTGCCGAGCTTCGCGGTGTGAACGAGCCTGCACTCGAAGTTGATCGGGCATTCGGCAATGAGGGGCGCCGCTATCCTGCTGCTCGGCATCGCCGTGAAGCCGGCCTCCGCGAACTTATCGGTGTCCCGGCCGGAGATCGATCCGGTAAGGTCGGCTTTCTCCAGTTGGTCCTGCGCCGGGATGTTCACACCGAACTCCCCTCGCTCCGCGATCAGGTCGTGCGAGTACCGCGGCGGCGCCACCGCGATGCCGATGGTCGGCGGGGTATACGAGCAGGGCGAGGACGCGGCCAGCGCGATGATGTTGGGCCGCCCATTGGCGTCCGCGCACGTGACCAGCACGAGCGGCCACGAGTAGAAATGCACGATGCTCGGTTCGAGCTGCACCTTTGCAGGCATCCGACCTCCTTACGGATCAGCGTCTCGCGACTCTTCGACAGAGGCGTCGCCACTCTTCCCTCTCGGCTCAACGCCAGACACAATCCGCGAGAGGGAGCCGGTCGTCCGTATGGAACAGGGCACTCTGTCGGTAGCCGGGAAACTCGATGTCTCAAGGGGGTTCTGCCATGGCACAGTGCCAGCGCTGCGGACGTGAGCTTGCACCCGGAAGCGCCGTCTGCGAGGGATGCGGCGCGCTGCAGCAACCGCCGCCCTCGCCACCCTCGTACGTCGCGAGGGGGCCCGCAAACCCGGGCAATCGCTATCCCATCCTTCGTTTCGCCCAGACGATCATCCGGGTGCTCGCCTGGATCTCGCTGGTGGTGGGCCCTATCGTCGGGCTTGTCGCTGGCGCGCGCAACGGCTTCGGCGGCGCCGTCGGCGGCCTCATCGGCGGGGGCATCGCCGGTGCCCTCTACTGGGTGATGCTGCTCGCCTACGCCGAACTGATCTCGGTCGCCCTCGACATCGAGATCAACACCCGCACCGCCGCCGAAGCCACCGCCCACCTCGCACAGCGGCAGTAGGGGATTCCCGCCTCTCCCGACGGCAGCCGAGGGGCCGCTTGCTCAGATCGTTGGGCAGGAGCGGAAGCGGCTAGGCCCTCTGGGCCGCCACGGCGGTCGAGTTCTGGCGGCAGCTTAGGGGTTCGCACCAAGGCGTTCAGCAGCGCCCCGAACGCACGGCGGTCGCGCTGGCGTTCGAACTCCGTGACAGCACTCGCGATTCTCTCGCATTGGGGTCGCATTCGCCATTTCGCGGGGCGGCCGTTCGCCCCGCATCTGTGTCCATCCGTGTTCATCTGTGGTTAGCATGGCCTTTTCCTCCTGGCAGGAATCCCCCTCCGCCCGCCGCAAGAACTCCCCATGACCTCCCGCGAGCGAGTCCTTTCAGCCCTCCGCCTCGAGACGCCTGACCGCGTCCCATATGTCGAGATCGGCGTCGACCCCGCGCTCGCCGATCAGCTCCTCGGCCGGCCTGCCCCGGCCGCTGGCTCCGCCTTCTCCATCGAAGCCCAACCCCGCGGCGTCGAGGACGAGAAGGCACTCGCCCGCGTGCTGAACAAGGACAACATCGCCTACGTCCTCCGCGCGCCGGTGTTTGCCGACCGCGTGGCCGGCAAGGACGGCCGCCTCTTCTACGCCGACGGTCAGATTCGCTCTCGCGCCGACCTCGACAAGGTCATCCTGCCCGATCCGCATTCCGAGAATCTCTACCGCGAGCTCGAGCAGTTCATCGCCGCCAAAGAGGACTTCGCCCTCTTCCTCATCACCCGCGCCGGTTTCTTCCCAGCCCTGCTGAGCATGGGCATGGAGCGCTTCTTCATCGCTCTCTACGATGACCGGCCCCTCGTCGAGGAGCTGCTGGATCGCTACACCGATTGGTCCGCCGCCGTCGCCGAGCGCGTCTGCTCCATGGGCATCGACGTCTTCGTCTCCACCGATGACCTCGCCTGGAAGCAGGGCCCGATGCTCTCGCTTGACCTCTTCCGCGAGCTCGTCATGCCCCGCTTCCGCCGCGTCGCCGCCGCGCTCGCGAAGGCAAGCGCCAGCGTAGGGGCGCACCGCTGTGCGCCCGAACAAGCGACCAAGCCCTGGGTGATGCACAGCGATGGCAACATCGTCCCCCTCATCGACGACCTGCTCTCACTCGGCATCAACGCCCTGCATGCGCTCGAGCCCGAGGCCCTTGACATCCGTGAGGTCAAGCGCCGCTGGGGAGATCGCCTCTGCCTGATCGGCAATGTCAGCCTCGTCACCCTGGGCCGCGGCACACCCCAGCAGGTTCAGGCCGAGGCCGCCGCCCTCATCCGCGATCTGGGAGAAGGCGGCGGCTACATCCTCTCCAGCGCCAACAGCCTCAGCTCCTACGTTCCCGTCGAAAACGCCCTGGCCTTGGCGCGAGCGGCACGGTAGGGGCGCACCGCCTGCCCTCAGCGACGTCGGAGGGCAGCTCCTGCCACCCGCGCCCTCCTATGGACTGCGGCGCGCAAGCGCCGCTTTCCCATGCGCCGAAGGCGCAACCACCGTTGCTTCGGTAGCTTGCTGCCGAAGCGATGCGACTCTCGACTCTTCGACTCTCGGCCCGTGCCTGTTGGGCAGGAGCAGCAGCTCCTGCCATCTGTGCCTGCCCGCCTCAGGCGGGTTCATCTGCGGATGCCTCGTTTTTTCCCTCCGACTTCTCGACTCTCGACTCTTCGACTCTCGGCCGTTCCCTTTGTGGTATACTGACCTCGATGGACGCCCAGATGCGCGAGATCGACGTCCTCATCCGCGCCCGCTACTCGCTGCTCTACGTCGTCTCCTGGGAGGAGCGCCGGGTGCTCGCGGCCCTCCGCGAGATCGTCGTTGGCCAGGACAAGAACTTCTACAGCTGGTCGGAGACGATGGGGCTGCGCGATGGCGCGAACACCCCGCCCGCCGGCGCCCCCGATAGCCGCACCCGCGACCCGCTCAATGTCCTCGATACTATCCGCTCCAGCCGCGAGCCCGCGGTCTACGTGCTCAAGGATTTTCACGTCTTCCTCAACAACAACTACCCCCACGCCAGCGCGGTCATCCGCAAGCTGCGCGATCTCTCGGACGCGCTCCACACCGCCTACGCGACCGTGATCGTCCTCTCACCCGTCCTCCAGCTCCCCGACGAGCTGCAGAAGGACGTCACCGTCATCGACTACGATATGCCCGGCCTGCGCGAGCTCGACGGCCTGCTCACCCGCGCCCTCGACTCGGTGCGCGGGCAGAAGGGCATCGATGCGACTCTCAGCGCGGAAGCGCGCGAGCACGTCCTCAAGGCCGCCCTCGGCCTCACCCTCACCGAGGCCGAGAACGTCTTCGCCAAGTGCATTGTCGAGAAGGGGAAGTTCGACGTAGACCTCATCGTCGCCGAGAAGCAGCAGCTCATCCGCAAGTCCGGCATCCTCGAGTACTTCGAGTCAACCGAGGACGTCACCGACATCGGCGGGCTCGAGATCCTCAAGGGCTGGCTGAGAAACCGCTCGCTTGCCTTCACCGAAAAGGCGCAGAAGTTCGGCCTGCCCTCGCCCCGCGGCGTCCTGCTCCTCGGCGTGCAGGGCTGCGGCAAGAGCCTCACCTGCAAGGCCGTCGCCCATCTCTGGCGGCTGCCCCTGCTCCGGCTCGACGTCGGCCGCATCTTCGCCGGCCTCGTCGGGTCATCAGAAGAGAACATGCGCCGTGCCATCCAGATGGCCGAGACCGTCTCGCCCTGCGTTCTCTGGCTCGACGAGATCGAGAAGGGCCTCGCCGGCGTGCAATCATCCAGCTACGCCGACTCCGGCGTCACCGCCCGCGTCTTCGCCACCCTCAACACCTGGATGCAGGAGAAGACCAAGCCCGTCTTCGTCGTCGCCACCGCCAACGACATCAGCCAGCTTCCCCCCGAGCTGCTCCGCAAGGGCCGCTTCGACGAGATCTTCTTCGTCGACCTCCCGGCCGAGCCCGAGCGCAAGGCGATCGTCGAGATTCACCTGCGCAAGCGCGCCCGCGACCCCAAGCAGTTCGACCTCGATCGCCTCGCCGCCGAATCGGCGGGCTTTTCCGGCGCCGAGATCGAGCAGGCCATCATCGCCGGCCTCTACGCCGCGTTCGAGGAAGGGCGCGACGTCACCACCGACGACATCGTCACCGCCATCAAGCAGACCGTCGCTCTTTCCGTCACCATGAGAGAGGACATCGACCTCCTCCGCCGCTGGGCCAAGGGCCGCGCCCGCCCCGCCTCCACCTACGGCCTCGCCGACGTCCAGCTCGAGAACGACACCCGCCCCGACGGCCAGACCGATTGGACTGCGGCGGGAGTGTGGGCCACCCAGACCCCTCGCGCCGAAGCGCGCTAGACGTCTGTGCCTGCTTTGTAGGGGAGCCCCTCTGTGGGCTCCCGCCCCGTTCGTGGGCGCTTGGCCCTGCCTGTTCGGCAGGAGCGTATGCTCCTGCCGTCTGCGTTTACCCGCCTCTGGCGGGTTCATCCGCGCCCATCCGCGCCTGCTCGCCGTAGCTCGCCACAGGCAGCGAAGGCGGGTTCATCGGCGTTAGGCCGTTCGCGCCCCACCCCCAGGGGGAACCCTCCCACCCCCGTCGAACTCCTGTCCGTTGGGCAGGGGCTTGCCCCTGCCATGAGCGGCAGCCGGTACTGACCAAGCGGGAACGCCGCCCCTGCCCGTAGAACCTTCCCCCACGTGTCCGAATCCCGCTTCCGATTCCTGGAGATCACGGGCAGCGTCCGCCGGCCCAAGGCCGCCGTCATAGAGGAGGAGCCGAGGGCCGAGCCGGTCGCCCGCGTCAAGTTCCGCGTCGCCGAGACCATCGGCGGCCCTGGCGCGGAACTTGGCTGCTTCAACTGCCCGGGTGGGATCACCGTCGATTCCGACAGCAACATCTACGTCGCCGACTCCCGCAACCACCGCATCCAGAAGATCACCCCCCATGGCGAGGTCTACGGCCTGGGCGCCCAGGGTCTGCTCATCCTCCCCCAGGGCGTCGCGGTCGACCACATGGGCTCGCTCTATATCGTCGAGCAGGGCGCGAACCGCCTCCAGAAGTTCGGCCCCCGGGGCCAGTGGCTCTTCGCCATCGGCGGCCCCGAGGCCGAGCGCCCCCGCTTCGCTTCTCCCACCGCCATCGCCATCGACACCTTCCACCACGTCTACATCGCCGACACCGACAACAATCGCGTCTGCTGCTACAGCGCGGTCGGCAAATGGCAGATGGACTATCACGGCCCGCGGCCCGACCTGGCCTTCGGCCGCCCGCAGGGCCTGGTCGTCGATCCACTCGGCCGGCTCTATGTCTCCGACACCCTCCGCCATCGCATCATCAGGCTCACGCCCGACGGCAAGTTCGACGCGGTGATCGGCCGCCCCGGCCCCCGGCCGGGCGAGCTCGCCGAGCCCCGCGGCCTCTGGCTCGATCCCGACGAGGGCCTCTGGGTGGCCGATGCCGGCAACGATCGCGTGCAGAAGTTCACCGCCGAGGGCGAGCTGATGTGCTGCGTGCCCGAGACCCCCGATCCGAAGCTCGACTTCTCCCGCCCCAGCGCCGTCGCGGTCGACCAGCGCGGCAACGTCTACGTTTCCGACACCCTCCGCCATCGACTCGTGCGCTTGGTCCCGGTGGCGTGATGCCGGTGCGCACTCGCCTGCTCGATGACGAGATCACCTACACCGGCGCGCAGTTGCGCTCGGGCTGGATCGCCGAGGTCAGCGGCCTGGCCGGCGATGCCGCGGTCGCCTTTGTCGGCCGGTGCGACGTCGCGCGAGAGCACATGGTCGACACGGTTGACCTGGAAGCAGGCGCTCGCATCTTCAGCCCGCGGATGGTGCACATCATCATCGAGCACCCCGGTCTCGACCTCACTCACATCACCGTGCGCCAGCGGCTGCTCATCGCCATCGCCGGCGAGCTCATCAACACCCATCTGGGCGAGACGCTCGTGCGCCGCGAGGGCGACGACCTCTACCTCCGCGACCGCAAGCTCTCCGTCTCCGTCGCCACCGTGTCGGCGCCTGGCCCGGGTACCGCAGGCTTGCCCGCCGGCCGTGTGGAGGGCTTCAGCCTGCCCTCTCCCAGTCCTGCCGGATCGGGCCTCATCCACGCCGGCTTCAACCTCCGCGGCGAAGGCGCCCCCGTCGCGGCCATCGGCCTCGAAGAACTCGGCCTGGGCGCCCGCCCCTTCGCCGAGCGCCTGCTCGCCGCTTACGCCCACGAACTCGACTCCTCCGAATCCGCCGCGCTGAAGGTGAAACGCGTCAGGTAGCTTTGTAGGGCGCGCAGGTCTCTGCCTGCGCGCCGCACTGTTGGGCAGGAGCTTGCCTCCTGCCCCAGCCGTTGCCGTCGCCGCAAGGCGAACGTACCCATGCCCGCTGCAGGTAGACCCGTGCGCGTTATCTACCTGGTCTGCCGATGGACCGTGCAACCTTCTGTCCCCTCCCGCTGTCATAGGTACAGCGGTGGTCACCGCAGAACGCTGCTCCCGAGGGAGAGGAGATGGTGGAACGTTCGGATGCGGCACTGGTTGAACTGACGCGGCGCGGGGAGCGGGAGGCCTTCGGCCTGCTGGTAGCGCGCTACCAGGGCCACGTCTATGGCCTCGCCTACAGCATCGTGGACAACTGGGCGGAGGCGCAGGACATCGCCCAGGAAACCTTCATCCGCGCCTACACCAACCTCGACCAGCTTCGCGAGCCGGAGCGTTTCCCCGCCTGGCTGCGGCGGATAGCCTTCAGCGTCACGATCAACTGGCTGAAGGCCTTCCGGCCTGGCCTGGTCGAGCGCCTCGGCGACCTGGACGTCGATGCATTGGGCCTCCCAGACTTCCGGCCCGGCCCACTCGAGGTGGTGGAGCGGCGCGAGCTGGCCGAGGCGGTGCTCCGCGCGGTGGCCGCGCTGCCGCCCAAGTACCGCGTGCCGCTCACCATGTTTCACCTCGACGGCCTCTCCTACCAGAAGGTCGCCGACTTCCTCGACATCCCCCTGGGCACCGCCAAGTCCCTCATCCACCGCGCCCGGGCCAAGCTCAGAGATGCCCTGGCACCCTACGTGACAGAGGAGATGGCTCCCATGGTCCAAGAAGTGTTCAACGAGCACAGGCTGCCGGAGGAGTTCGCCCGCAAGGTGCTGGAGAACGTGCCCAAGCTCGCCTGGGGAACCAACCGCGAGTGCACTTACCTCGGAGCGCTGGAGGCGGCGCTGGCCATCACCGACCATCCCTACTCGTACACCGATATGATGGGCTGGTCGGGCATGGCCTTTCGGGCGCGGTGGTATGCCACGGAAGAGCCGCGGCGCTGGTGTCCGTCGTCCGCCGTCGCCGAGATGCCGGAGGCGATGATTGCCACCGAGAAGGCAACGGGATGGCCGGTGCCGGTCGATTTCCTGAGGCAGGACGACCCAGCCGGGGTGGCGCGGATCACCGAGCGGATCGTCGCCTCGATCGACGCGGGCAAGCCTGTCTTGGCCTACGAGCCGCACCTCAATGTCGACGTCGTCTATGGCTATGAGGACGCTGGCAAGGTGCTGCTGTTGCGGGACTACTACAAGCCCGATGAGCCGCTCGCGCTCCATCCCTCCAAGCTGGGGTTTCTGATCATGTTTCTCGGTGAGCATTACGACGGGTTGTCCCGGCGCGAAGCGCTGCTGGAGTCGCTCCGCATCGCCGTCCGGAACTGGGAGCGGGAGCGGTACAGCGAAGGCCCGGGCGAGTACTGGTATGGCCGGGCCGCATTGGCACGAATGGCCGAGGACCTTGCGAACGCGCACGCGTTCACTGAGGAGGAGAGGTGCGCCCTCTGCCAGCCGGCGTGGTTCACCTTCGACACTTTGGTGGATGCGCGGCGCGCGGCGGTGACGTTCCTGCGCGAGAACGCGGCATTGCTCGGCGAAGCGGCCGCCAGCGCGCTGCGCGCAGCCGCAGCCATCTATGAGCAAGAGGACAGGGTGCTCCGCGCCGGCTTGGAGAGCGTGCCGTTCTCGCTGGATGCGAGCAAGTGGACGGCGGAGATGCAACAGCGCGGGGCAGAGGCACTGAACCAGGCGCGGGAGATGGAAGAACAGGCGATCGCGGAGATCAAGAGAGCGTTCGGCGCATAGCGCGCAGCGCAGGGATGCCCCGCTTGTAGGAGCCCCGTC
>Ga0315288_10002907_pt1 | contig 21880 bp, 20 predicted proteins | sample YL17G11_20_MG_FD_203454 | JGI IMG/M metagenome (GOLD analysis project Ga0315288, IMG submission 203454) | Sediment microbial communities from Yellowstone Lake, YNP, Wyoming, USA - YL17G11_20 | ecosystem: Environmental > Aquatic > Freshwater > Lake > Sediment | place: USA: Wyoming | collected...
CTACATCATTCTCAATGCCTACCCGCGGGTTTTTATCCCTTCATTTACACTTTCACTTCATTTCAGAAAATCCAGATCCTTTTTCTCCACTCCTTTGCGGATCATGGACTCGGTCAGCCGCAAGCAGGCTTCCATATCTCCCAAATGACACACCGAAGAGGGGGCGTGGGAGTAACGGATCGGGATTCCCAGGGAGATCGAGGCAATTCCTGAAAACTCCTGGGACACGGCGGCGGCGTCGGTGTAGGAATTGCCGAATATGGCTTGGAGCTGAACAGGTATGGATTTTTCCTTGCTTGCTTTCAGGGCCAGTTCCTTCAGGCCCGGATTGATAAAGTACCCCCTTTTAGGCGACTCCAGGAAATCCCCCAGGCTGATGACCACCCCTCCCCCCAGCCGCACAGGTTTACTGCCCGACGGGTTTTCCGGGGTATCACCTGCAAGGGCCACATCCAGGGCCAGGAACCAATCAGGCCGGACGAACTGAGCCGCCGTCCGGGCCCCTCCCAGTCCCCTTTCCTCCTGAACGGTTCCCACGATCCAGAGAGTCCCGGGAAAATCATCATCGGTCAGGCTCTCCAGGAGGGCCACGGCCACGGCGCAGGCCGCGCGGTTGTCGATCGCTTTGGCGCAGCAAAAATTCGAGTCGTGCCACCTCCCGAAGGGGACATCGAAGGCGATGGGATCGCCGATGGAAATCCCCATCTTCTCCACGTCAGCGGCACTCTTCGCCCCAACATCTACGTAAAGGCTTCGATGAGGAAGAACGGTTCGCTTCTCTTCCTCGGTCATTAGATGTCCTGACTTTATCCCGACCATCCCGGGAATCTTCCCTACCCGCACCCGCGTCCCCGGCAGGAAGGAGTCGCTGAACCAGCCCAGCTTGTCGAAGCGGATCATTCCGGAGGGGTCGATGTCCCGGACCGCCAGTCCGATCTCATCCGTGTGGGCGGAGATCATGACCGTCAGGCCGGGTTTCCGGCCCGTCTTCCGGGCATAGATGTTGCCGTTGACCCCGATGTGGATTTCCTCGGCGAAAGGCTCCAGTTTTTCCTTCAGATATCGGACGATCGGCTGCTCCTGCCCGGGGAGTCCGTCCAGAAGGGAAAGTTCCTCCAGAAGCTTAGCCAGGCGTTCTTTCAATTCTCCCTCCCGACTTCTGCAAACTTCTCGCTATCTAATGGATTCATACCATGGAGACGGGGAGCGGTCAATACGCTTCGGGACTGAAACTGCAATTCGGAAGATAGGGGCTGGGAGCTGGGAAAAAATCATTTTCAACTCCCAACTCCCGACTCTCGACTTACCTCTTTAGTGCATCAGCCGCGGCAGGAAAGTAATGATGGAGGGGAAAAAGATGCATAAGACGACGACCGCCAAAATGGGCAAGAGATAGGGTAAAACCTGTTTGGAGACCTCCTCGAAAGACTGCTTGGTGATGGCGGCAAGCACAAAAAGGACGTTCCCAAAGGGGGGCGTGCACACCCCCAAGGAAAGGGTGATGGTCATAAGAACCCCGAAGAAGACCGGGTCGATTCCCAGGGACTTGATGACCGGCACAAAGATGGGGGTGAGTATGTTTACCGCCACGAGAACCGACATGAAGCATCCCACGATGAGGAAAAACCCATTGATGAGCAATAGAATGATGAGGGGATCCCGGCTGATTTTCAGCATCTCCTCCGCAACCATTTGGGGAATCTTGACGTTCACCAGGAGCCAGCCGTAAACCGCGGAGAAGGCCATGATGAGCATGAGAATGCCGGTGAACTCCACGGAATCCTTTATCACCTTGAGAAGTTCTCTTCCGGTGATCGTGCGGTAGATGACCAGCCCCAGGAGGACGGCATAGGCGGAAGCCACTGCCCCTGACTCGGTGGGGCTGAAAATTCCCGAATAGATGCCCCCGATGATGATCGCCGGAGTCAGCAGGGAAAGAAAGGCCCGTTGGAAAGAGGTAAACATGACTTTAACCGGAGGCCGGGGGGTAAGGGGGATCTTGAGTTTCAGGGACACGAAATATACCTGGACCATCATGAAAAGGGCGATGACCACGCCGGGAATCACTCCACCGATGAACAGGTCCCCGATGGAAACGCCGGCCAGCCACCCGTAAAAGATCATGGCGATGCTGGGAGGAATGATCGGCCCTAGAATGGAGGAAGCCCCGGTGATTCCCACGGTGAGCGGCATGGGATACCCTGCGTCCCGCATGGCCTTGATCTCGATGTTCCCCAGCCCGGCGGCATCGGCCACGGCCGTTCCCGACATGCCGGCAAAGATCATGCTTCCCACCACGTTGACATGCCCCAGCCCTCCCCGCAGGTGCCCCACCAGGGCGTTGGCGAAGTTGAAAATCCGGTCGGTAATGGCGCTGCTGTTCATCACATTGGCGGCCAGGACGAAGAAAGAGGCGGAGATCAGGGGAAAACTGTTGAGCCCATCCATCATCTGCAGGGCGAAGAGATCGAAGGAGAGGTCTTTCCAGCCCGACCCGACGATGATGACCATGAGACAGGTGTATCCGATGGAGAAAGCGACGGGGATCCCCAGGATAAAAAACAGAAGGAGCAGGCCGGTGAACACGCCGAGCATTATCGATCCCCGCCTTTCTCGGTTTTTTTCAGAAAAAAATCAAAGATGGACAGACTTAAATAAACGGCCATCATGGAAAACCCAACGAACAAAGGGAGATAATAATAAATCATCGGGATTTGCAAAACCGCTGAGGTCATGTAAAGGGAAGCTTCCATCATCTGGTAAATGCCGTAGAGCAGGCCGATGCAGAAAGGCAGGCAGAGGAGGTCCAGAAACCAGAGGAAGCCCTCCTTCATTCCGGCCGGCAGCTTGAGAAGGAGGATATCGATGCGGATGTGCAGGTTCCGCTTGAGGACGATGGCCGCCGAGAAGAAAGAAGTCCAGATAAAAAGAAAGCAGGCCCCCTCGTCCGACCAGGGGGCCGCAATGTGCAAGGGACGCAGGCACACGGACACCACGACCAATAAAATGGTGACGATGAAGCAAGCGATGGAGACCCATTCCAGAACCAAGGTCACCCGATCGACGGTCCTTCGAAACATAGATCTTTCCCTTCGCTCTTTCAGAGAGTTCGCGAATATGAACCCGACTCAGAAGGCAGAGACTTCCAGCGGCCCTGCCTCACTTGGGCACGTACTGGATCGTGGTTTTCTGGATCTCCGGATGGAGGCGTTTGATCTCCTCCAGCAGGGCCGGCCGGGCGGCTTTCTTGATCGAGTCGATGTCCGGCGTGATGAAGGTCATGCCCTTTTTCTTCAGTTCGGCAGTGTAAAAATCGTCTTTCTCCCCTTCCACTTTCTCCCCGTATTTAGCGGCCTCGGCTGCAGACTCCCGGACGATTTTCTGCTGGTCGGGGGTGAGCTTATTGAACCAACTCTCACTGGCCACCCACCACCAGGGCCAGTAAATGTGGGAGGTCATGATGATGTACTTCTGGACTTCCCACAGGGAACGGCTGTAGGGAGATACGAGGGTGTTCTCATGGGCTTCCACCTGGCCGGTCTGCATGGCCATGTAGATTTCCGGTGCGGGAATCGCCACCGGCAGGGCTCCCAAAGTCTTCCAGACCCGGAGCCATACGGGCTCCTCTGGGACCCGCATCTTCAGCCCCTTGATGTCCTTGGCTTCCTTGATGGGCCGGTTGGAGGTCATCTGGCGGGGCCCCCGGTATTGAGGCCCTAAGACCACCAAGCCGCCTTTCTTCGAAGACAGTTCCTGAATTTTTTTCCCTGCAGGCCCCCCGACGTAATCCAGAAGCTGTTCCCAGGTGAATAGGTAAGGGATGTTGAGAGCATTGTACTCGGAGGCATACTGGCCGAGGAAGATCCCCCCGGTGAGGGACATTTCGGTCTTGCCGATCTTCAATAAACCCAGGACCGCCTTCTCGCCTCCGAGTTGGCCGCTCAAGAAGGGCGTAACCTCCATCTGCCCCTTCGACTTCTGCTCCACCATTTCCTTGAACTTGGCGATCCCGGCTTCTTCCGATCCCCCGCCGGGCATGGTGTTGTTCACATGGATCTGGACCGGCGCCGCGGCCGTCCCAGGCGGGGTGGCCAACAGGGCCAGGCCGGCGACCAGCAGAACCGCGATTGCAAAATGATTGATCTTCATCTCTCCCTCCTCTTCTGGGTTACATATCAGAATGCCCGATACATAGAAATTTCCCTATCTTCGTTCTATTCATCCCCTCACCCCTGGGGTATTCTCTGGATCATGGGTTTTTATTCCGCAATCCGCCCTGCACTACATTGAGTGCAGGGCAGCCCTGAACCTTATATGGTTCAGGGCGCATTCCTTAATTCTTGATCTTCCTTTCCCCATCCTACATGTTCCACTTCTGTTCCGAGCCGTCCTTGGTGATCGGCCCTTTGGGAACGGGGACTCCCACTTCAATGATGCTGCTCGAATAGCGGACGTCCCTTTTCACCTTCTGGAAATACCGGGAGGCCTCCAAAAGCGCCTCCATCTTCACCCCCGTGTCCACTCCCATCTCTTCGAACATGAAAACCAGGTCCTCCGTGGAGGTGTTGCCTTTCGCCCCCGGGGCAAAGGGACATCCCCCCAGGCCGCCCACGGCCCCGTCATGGATGCGGATCCCGGCCTCGTAGGCGGCCAGCGAATTGGCCAGGCCCAGCCCCCGGGTGTTGTGCAGGTGAATGGAAAAGGTGACGTCCGGAAACTCGGTGACGCAAAGCCGGGACATCTCTTTTACCTCTCTCGGATTCCCGAAGCCGACCGTATCCGCCATGGACATGTGCCGCAGCCCTAGCTGGTAAAACCGGCGGATGAAACCCAGGGTCACCTCCGGTTTGATCCTCCCCTCGAAGGGGCAGCCGAAAACGGTGGCCATCCCGGCTTTCACGTCCAGGTCGGGATATTTCTCTTTCAGCTCCACGATCTTCTTCAGCTCATCCATCGATTCGGCCGTAGTCCGCCTCACATTGCTGATGTTGTGGGACTCGCTGACCGACATGACGAAACCCACCTTGTGCATGCCGCTCTCCAGAGCCAGCTGCGCGCCTTTGAGGTTGGGAACCAGGGCGGACACTTCGACCCCCTGCGGGTTCATCTTCAACACGGCCCGGGCCATCTCGGCCGCATCCCGGAATTGGGGGATGGCTTTGGGGCTGACGAAGGAGGTGATCTCCATGTTCCGGATCCCGCTGGCGGCAATCAGCCGGAAGAGCTCAATTTTGGCCTCGGTGGGGATGAATTCGGGAATATTCTGCAGGCCATCCCTGAGCATGACTTCGCGAATGACAACCTCGTCGGTCTTCATCAATAGGCTCCTTTTCTCCTGTCCCCCCGGCCTGATGTCCCGTCCCGGAAAACGCATTTGACCGGAGAATCCTTCAACCCGGGAATCAGATCACCTTCTTGCCTCTTAACTCCCGGATCTCATCCTGGGAGTACCCGAGGTTCTTAAGAATCTCTTCCGAGTGCTCGCCCAATTGCGGGGCCGGACGGCGGATGCTTGCCGGGGTCTCGCTCATCTTGACGGGAAACCCCAGGACCTTCATCTTTACCGATGGCTGCTGCAGTTCCAGCATCATCTCCTGATGCTTGACCTGGGGGTCTTCAAAGGTCTGGGCCAGATTGTAAATGGGCCCGCAGGGAACTCCCTCCCCATTCAGGTAATCAATCCACTCCCCCATGGTCTTCTGGGAGGTAATCCGGTTGATGATCTCATTCAGCTCCTTGCGGTTTTCCCTTCTCAAATCATTTGTACCAAATCTTGGGTCCGAAATCAAATCCTTCAAACCGAGGGCCTGGGCCAGCCTCTCCCACATGGGCTGCCCGGCGGGAGCGATGTTGATATACCCGTCCAGGGCCTTGAAGGTTCCGTAAGGAGACGCCACGGGGTGGTCATTTCCCGCGCGCTCGGCAACCTTGCCGGTGTGAAAATACCAATCAGCCTGGAAGCTCATAACGCTGACCATCGCGTCCACCAGGCAGGTTTGGACCTCCTGCCCCCTGCCGGTTTGCTGTCTGGCCACCAAAGCGACCAGGATCCCGTAGGCGCCGTAAATTCCGGCCACCGAGTCGGAGATGGGAATTCCGGTCCTTACCGGCTCCCGGTCCGGAAACCCGGTGACGCTCATGAACCCTGAAATTCCCTGGGCGATAAAATCAAAAGCCGGACGAAGAGCGTGAGGGCCGTCCTTCCCAAACCCGGAGATCCCGCAGTAGACGATGCCCGGATTCACCTTCTTGAGCGCTTCGTATTCGAGCCCCAAGCTGCGCATGACCCCGGGGCGGAAATTCTCCACTACCACATCGGACTTCTCCACCAGACGGCGGAATATCTTTTTCCCTTCTTGGGCTTTAAGGTCCAGGGTCAGACCTTTCTTGCTTCGGTTCATCCCCACGAAATACCCGCTTTCTCCATTGAGGATCGCCCCCTGGTAGCGGGCGTCGTCGCCGTGCTCCGGAGTTTCGATCTTGATAACCTCTGCGCCCATGTCGGCCAGGAGCATAGTACAAAAGGGCCCCGCGAGGAACCGGGTCAAATCGATAACCTTGATATGAGATAAAGGCATGCGTTTCCTCCGATTTTGCCGTCATTTTAAAGAAGTGGGGTGAATTGTCAAGGAAAAAACGGAAAAACCAGTTTTGATATTTTATATTGACAAATACACCCGGGAATTTTAGCGTAATACTATTCTGAAGGTTGCCCTTTTTACCCTACCGAGAAAGGAGCACCCATCCATGACTGCGCCCGTAAAAGTCGGAATCGTGGGGGCGGGTTTCGCGGCCGCCTTTCATTTACGCTGCTACCGCCAGGTCCAGAGGGTCCCGGTTGAAGTTGCGGCGATTGTGGATATCAACAAGGCCCGGGCCGAAGACCTGGCCAAGCGGAATGGAGTTCCCAGGGTCTTTGATGATTTTCGGCATGTTCTGGACGACAAATCCATTTCGGTTATCGACTTGGTGGTCCCCAATGCCCTGCATCTTCCCATGGTCCTGGAGGCGGCCAAGTCAGGGAAACATATCATCTGCGAGAAGCCCCTGACCGGCTATTTCGGGCAGGGAGAACCCGAAGAGAAGGTCGGGACCACGTCCAAAAGGAAAATGCTCCAGAAAGTCCGGGAAGACCTCGAAACGGTAAGCAAGGTTATGTCCTCCCACCCGGCCAAATTCTGTTACGCCGAGAATTGGATCCATGCCCCTGCCTTTAAGAAGGCCCTGGAGCTTATGGAAAAGTGTTTTGCCTCCGGCAGTATTTTGGATATACGGGGGGAAGAGTCTCACAGCGGTTCCCATTCGGAATTCGCCAAGTGGTGGCGCTACTCCGGGGGAGGGGCGCTGGCGAGACTCGGCGCTCACCCGCTGGCGAGCGGCCTTTTCTTAAAACGATTCGAGGGGGAGAAGAAGCACGGCAAGCCCATCCTGGCAAAAGAAGTCTGGGCGGACGGGACGGACCTAACCAAAACCCCTGCTTTTTCGGGCGCCAAAGGCAGCCCGCTAGTTACGGGTTGGGGCGATGTGGAGACCTGGGCGCAGATCACGGTGACTTTTGCCGACGGGACCAAAGGGACTTTCTTCGCTGCCGATGACCTGCTGGGCGGGATGGAGTCCAACATGGACGTCCGCCTTTCCAATGCCCGGGTTAAATTTGATCTCTGCCCGGTCCGGGTCTGCCAGTTCTACACGGTCGATCCCGCTCCGGTGAAGGATGTTTATTTCAACGAAAAACAGGAAACCAAAGCTGGCCTCTCTTTCCCCAACCCCCACGAGGAGTGGCTCCTGGGTTATCCCCACGAGATTCAGGATTTCATGGAAGCCATCGCCTTCAACCGCCCGCCTCTCACGGGGCTGGAATTAGCTAAGCAGGTTGTCGAAGTCTTGTATGCAGGGTATGTGTCGATGGAAGAAGGAAGAAAAGTAACCATTGAGTAAGCGCTAGGCGTGAGGCGCAAGGCGCGAGAGGTGATCGGAATCCTTTTTTTGAAAATCAGTTACCCCTTGCGACTTCCGCCTTGCGACTTCCGCTGTCGGAGAAATTATGAAAGATGATCTCTTTTATCTTCCGGTGAAAATCGGCCATGTGGAGCTCCGGAATCCTTTTATTGTCGCTTCCGGCCCCACGGCCAAGCGCGTGGATCAGCTGGAACTGGCGGAGAAGTCCGGCTGGGGCGCCGCTTCCATCAAGCAGACCTTCAATCCTCTTCCTTACATTAATTATCAACCCCGCTACCGCTGGTTGAAAAAAGAGAAGCTCCATGTTTTTACGGCCGAATACCGCCTGGACATGGAGCAGGGCCTTCGCCTGGTGGAAGAAGCCCGGAAAAAGTGCCAGGACCTGGTCATCATCGCCAACTACTCCTACGTGGCGGGGCAGGATATCGAAGGTTGGCTGGAAGCCGCCCGCCGGTTCGATTCCGCCGGGGCTCAGATCCTGGAGCTGAACTTCTGCTGTCCTAATATGTCCTTTAACGTGGACATCTCCGAACGGGCCAAGAAGGACGTCCGACCTTCTTCCGGGGCCAGCATGGGGCAGGATGAAGATGCCGTCCGGTGGGTGATCGAACACACGCGAAAAGTAACCAAGCTCCCCCTGATCGCCAAGATCACGCCCGAAGGGGGCCGGATTTCCGAGGTATCCAAGGTTGCTTTTGAATCCGGGGCGGCGGCGGTCTGTAGCGTGGCCAATCGGTTGGGAATTCCCACCATCGACGTCTGGAACTACAAGAAGCCGATCTATAACCTCCAGGGCCAGAATACCATGGCCTGTCTATCCGGTCCCTGGATTAAACCTCTTGCGCTGCGGGATGTTTTCGAAATCCGCAAACTGGTAGGTCCCGGCCCCCACATCAACGGAACAGGCGGAGTCGCTTCCATGGAAGACGCCGTGCAGATGATGATGTGCGGCGCCGACTCCATCGGGGTCTGCACCGAGACCATGGTCAGCGGCTTCGGCTTCCTGGAAAAATGGATGAAGTCGCTCAAGGCCTACATGAAGAAGATGGGCTTCAAGTCGGCCAGGGATATCCGGGACTTACTGCTCTCAGAGATTAAGCCCGCCTCCGAATTAACCGTCTGGGCCGGCTATGCGCAGGTGGACCCGAAGAAATGCTCCAAGTGCGGCCTGTGCGTCGAGATCGGCCATTGCAATGCCATCCTCCTCACCGACGCCTCCGCCGAGATCGATTCCGACCTCTGCCAGGGCTGCTCCACCTGCATCGACATTTGTCCCAAGAAGGCGATCACAATGACCGGACAGAAGACTTGACGCGGGGAGGGCGAGACGCGGGGACGCGCTGAAAGTTCAAAATAAGGGGAAGAGTCGAAAGACAGGAAAGGAAGATTATCGATAAGTCAGAAATTCTTCAACGGTGAGGCCGATATCCTTAGCGATTTGATGCAGTAAAATGGGAGAAATATCCCTGCCAGCGTGGAAGGGAATCGTAGTGCAACGATTGTCGGCATGGCGAAACTGTTTATGGGAGCCCCTCTGCCGGATCTCTCGAAAGCCAAGTTTCTCGAGAATGGTGACCACTTCTTTTGGCTTTAGAACGGGAGCTTTGCCCATAACTACGCCACCACCACATTTTGAGTACCCACAAATTCTCCTTCAAGGTTGGGCTCCCCGTCTTCCAGCAGCATTCCGATGACTTCTCTTAAGTTCTTGTTTAGCTCATCGAGGGTTTCCCCCTGAGAATGAGCCCCCGGGAAACCCGGAACAAAGCCCACATAGAATCCCGTATCAGGACATTTCTCGATTACCGCAGTAAAAACTCTCATTTTTCCCACCTCTTTCCTCTTTTTTGTTTTTATATGATACCGCAAAACATATCCGCTTATCCATATAAAAGGCCTGGCGCAGCGCCGTTATACATTTTGGAATGCCGGATGATACCGAATCACTCCCGCATTGCCAGAAAGGACATTGGGGGTTAGCTCTAAGGCCATAAATGCCTCGTCCGGTGCATCGAATTCGCACCGAAGTCCCCAAGACGAAGCGCGGCGGAAACCGAAGCGCGGATAGTATTCCGGATGTCCCAGAACCACCACCGCCTGAACCCCTGCCCCCCGGCAATCCTCCAGCCCCTGCTTTACCAGAAGCGAGCCGGTTCCCCGGCGCTGAAGCTCCGGTAACACCGCCATCGGTCCCAGGCCAACCGCTTTTAGATCATTGGCTCCTTGCACCGTCACCGGCGAAAACAAAATGTGTCCAACAATCTGACCTTTCACTTCAGCAACCAGCGACACGGTGCCCGCACCGCCCGACCGCAGAGCATCGACCAAATCCGCCTCCACGGGTTGACCGAAGGCCGCCTCGTTTACCCGGCGAACCCCTTCGAAATCCTCCTTCCGCTCCTCTCGAATATGAACCAAACCGGCCCTCTCCTTCAGTCACAAAATTCATCGCCGTTCAATCAAGTTCACTTTGAACCAACGTCCCCTATTTCCACTTAGAACCAATGTCCCCCATTTCACAGTTTTTGATGGGTAGGCACCGACTCATTCCCCTTCGCAGCCTCTCTTTCTTCTTATCTAGCCGGCCGCATTTCAGTGCCCAGTAACTTTTTTACAGCCGTTTGCATCGAGCTAATCAGCTCATTTTCTGAACGGCTAAATTCCGAAACTGCGTTTTCCGCCTTAGCATTCTGCGTATCAAAAAGATTTAGGGAGATGGTGTAGGTATCCCCAATTTTTCCCACGCTGCCAGAAACGAGTTTCGCAATATCCATCTGGCCCAGAGCTGTCAGGCATTGCGTACTTGTGCAACCCAGTTTCATCCTTTCTTCCGTCCATCCAGCTAAAGTCCTAACGTTCTCCTGGCTGTAGACCTCGTACTTCCTTATTTTGGTAATCTCACTGACTAGAATGGAGGTCAATTCTTGAGCGTGGGTGATGGGCGTGTTCCTGGCTGCCAGATCCCAGACGGCTATTTTAGGAAGGTCTTTAGCATCTTTTTGTTCAGATTTTGTTCCCCCTATATTGGAATATTGACCTTTACCTTTACTCTGGACATAGATATCAACTGTAAGTTGGCCCGAATTATCCCACGTTGTGGGGTCATTCATTCTCAGAAAGAGATTGCCATTTTGGGACGCTTTTCCCAAATATTGATCCCCAACAGTAAATGGATTTCCAGAGCCGATCTTCCCGATCAGGGCAGTTGCAGCCGGTTCAGCGGGATAAATTCTTCCTATATCAGGCCCTACAGCTCCTCTGGGCCCGCTTTCCCATCCTATACCACCCGACCAAGTCCCCTTTGCGTCAATGAAGAAATCATCTCCGGTTTGCAGCATGACTCCTGAATCTTGCCATGGCCCGTTGGCAGTTACAGCAACATGTTTGTGTAGATCTTGTTCAATGGGGATTTGGGAGTAAGGTCTATGAGATGGAAGAGCAGTACCGGCACACGCTGAGGCAAAGAGGCAAAGAATTGCCACCGATAATTTTTCCCATGTACCCCTTTTGAGAATCTCCCTCATGTACATTAGTCAACCCTCCAGTTCATTGTTGCAAATGTTACCCAGTTCTGCCGATTCGGGGTTCTGCAGCAGTTGGGACCTAATTGCTTTCGTCGCATAACTTCTCTTCCTGACTTTCCGCTATATAGGGAGGGTAACATTCTGTTGGAAGATGAAAGCGATGGCGCCTCGCAATAAAAACCCCAACTCCGAAATGGAAATGGGGTTTATTGATCTATCCAATCTATTCACCCTCATCCCTCTACGAGGAAAAAGGCTAAGGTCGAGGCCAGGGGTAAGAATTATTTTAGGCCGAGAACATCCTGCATGTCGTAAAGGCCGGGTTTTTGTTTTACCACCCAGGCAGCAGCGCGCATGGCGCCGCGGGCGAAGTTGTCTCGGCTGTGGGCGCGGTGGGTGACTTCCAGTCTTTCTCCGATCCCGCCGAAGATCACCGTGTGCTCGCCGACGATGTCCCCGGCGCGGATGGTCTGCATGCCGATGTCTTTCTTCTTCCGCTCGCCGGTCATCCCCTTTCGTTCGAAGACCGCAACCTCTTCATAATTCCGGTTCAGCGTCTTGGCCAGGATCTGTCCGATTTTCACCGCCGTCCCGCTGGGGGCGTCTTTCTTCATCCGGTGGTGGGCCTCGATCACTTCCACGTCAAAATCATCCCCCAGGATTCTGGCCAGATCAGCCACAACTTTGAATAATACATTGACCCCTACACTCATGTTGGGAGAAAGGACAACAGGGATTTTCTTGGTCAGGGTTTTCACCTCTTCCAGCTGGGCGGCGGAGAAGCCGGTGGAACCGATTACCGCACTTTTCCCCTTCTCCGCGGCAATCTGCAAATTCTTCAGGGAGGACTCGGCATTGGTGAAATCGATGATTAAATCACCCGAGTCAATGGCTTGCCGGAGATCGTCTACAATAGGGATCCCCCATTTTTCCATGCCGGCGACTTCACCGGCGTCCCGCCCTAAAGCAGGGTGATCCTTTCGTTCCACGGCCCCGGCCAGGTGAATGTTGGAGGTTTCATGGAGAGCCCACAAAATCCGCCCTCCCATCCTCCCGGCTACGCCGACAACGATTGTCCTTATTGTATCCATACTCCCTCCCCTCCCCCATTGCAGATTGCGGATTTCGGATTGCGGATTGAAAGACTCACTCGTCCGTTGATAATGAAATGGTGCGCAAGAAGATAACAAATTGCAGGGGCATTCACGCGAAGCGTGTGGTAGTCGCCCTTCTAGCGGGCGGCCACATAGGGCCGCCCCTACAGAACCCTTTTGGGCTCTGGCCATGCCGGGTAATGTCTTTGCCTCGAGCGGAGCGCTCCTCGAGTCACGCCTTTGGCGTGACGGTCCTCAAGGGAGCAAAGCTCCCGCTCGTTAGTACTCGTACGCTTCTTCCCACAGCTCCCCTTCGTACACCACCCGGGCATCGCCTTCCAGGAATACGCGGTCGAATCCGTCCCCTTTGGCCTGGAAGTAAATATTGAGGGTTTCGCCACCGCTGGTCTGGACTTCCACCGGCGAATCGACGAATCCTTTCTTGGCCGCGATCAAGGCCGAGCCCACTGCGCCGGTTCCGCAAGCCAAGGTCTCATCTTCGACTCCCCGCTCGTAGGTTCTGACTTTTATGTGTTTCCGATCCACCACCTGGACAAAGTTGGCGTTGGTTCCAGCAGGCTGGAACTGGGAATGGAAGCGGATCTTTTTCCCCAAATCCTTTACCGCCACAGAAGCCGCTTGATCCACAAACTGAACGGCGTGAGGAACTCCAGTATTGATAAAATGCATCTGGCGCGACTGTCCGTCGATGGGCACATCGATATCGAGCTTTAACCCGGTTGGTTGGACCATCAGGACTTTGATCTGCCTCCCCGCCACCTCGGCCTCGATGATTCCCGCCAGGGTCTCGAAGGCCATCTTCGGAGGAGCGATTCCTTTTAGCACGGCAAATCGGGCCACGCAGCGCGCAGCGTTCCCGCACATTTCCGCCACGCTGCCGTCGGAATTGAAAAACCGCCATTTGAAATTTACCTTCTGGGAGGGCTCGATGAGAACGACCCCATCCGCCCCGGCAGAAAGTTTATGGGCGCAGACCTTCTGGACGAAATCACCCAACCTGTCCGCGTCCAGGATCTTCTGGCGGTTGTCGATGATGATAAAATCGTTGCCGCAGCCGGTCATTTTGGAAAAAGGAATCTTGGCCATATTTTTTCCTCAATGATATTGGACACAGATGAACACAGATAAACACAGATTTTATAATCGCAAAAGACCCAAAAACAAAAGAAAGAATGGGACGCGGATGAACACGGATAAACACGGATAAAGATTCATAAAAATTTAAAAAAAATAAAGATTTTACCCCACTGTTTTTCCTTCGTGAATTCTATTTTAATTTGATCTGTGTTCATCTGTGTTTATCTGTGTCCAATGATATTACTTCAAAAAATCCGGAATGACTTCGCCGCGGATCAGGTCGTCGTAATCTTCTCTCTGCCGGATGACGAAAAATTTATCCTTGGCCACCAGCACCTCGGCGACCCGGGGGCGGGAGTTGTAATTCGACGACATGGAGAAACCGTAGGCTCCGGCGCTCATCACCACCAGGAGATCCCCCTGCTCCGTCTTGGGAAGTTTCCGGTCCTTGGCCAGAAAATCGCTGGATTCGCAGATGGGTCCGACCACGTCCGCCGTCCATTCCGGCCGGTCACTCCGATGCACCGGCTGAACCCTCTGGTAGGACCCGTATAAGCTGGGGCGGATGAGGTCATTCATGGCGCCATCCACGACAATGAAGTTCTTTTCATCCCCTTCCTTGGTGTACAGCACTTTGGTGACCAGAACCCCCGCGTTGCCGACGATGACCCGGCCGGGCTCCAGGATCAGGGTGCAATCGATTTCCTTCAGCTCCTTCATCAACGCCCGGGCATAATCGCGGGGATGGGGCGGCTCCTCCTGGTTGTAGGTGATCCCCAGGCCGCCCCCGATATCCATGTATTGAATGTTCATCCCTTCGGCCCGCAGCTTCAGGACCAGTTCCTTGATTCGCTGTACGGCCTCGACAAAAGGCTTGACTTCGGTGAGCTGGGAACCGATGTGGCAGCTCACCCCGATGACCTTCACATGGGGTAAGGTGTTGGCCAGGCGGTAGTCATCCAGGGATTTCTGGAGGTTGATTCCGAACTTGTTCTTCTTCAGCCCCGTGGAAATATAGGGATGAGTTTTCGGGTCCACGTCCGGGTTGACCCGCAGAGCCACGGGAGCCTTGGTCTTCATTCTTCCGGCAATCTGATTGATGAGGACCAATTCCTGGGTGGACTCGATGTTGAACATGAGAATGGGCAGCTCCAGGGCATATTCAATCTCGTCTTCCCTCTTTCCCACGCCCGAGTAGACGATCTTATCCGGGCTGGCACTCGCTTTCATGGACCGGAAGAGTTCCCCCCCGGAAACCACATCCACTCCGCCTCCCATGCGGATGAAAATCCGAAGGATGGAGATGTTGGAGTTGGCTTTAGCCGAAAAGCAGATCAGATGATCGATTTTGGAAAAGGCGTTCTGAAAAGCCCGAAAGTGGCTCTCCAGCGTGTTCAGGCTGTACAGGTAGAAAGGAGTCCCCACGGTTTCGGCAATTCCCCTGACCGGGACCTCCTCACAAAAGAGTTCATCCCCGCGATATTGAAAGTCATGCATCAAACTTCCCTCCGTAATAATTTTTGAAATATAACATAGCCTTAGGGGGAGGTCAAACCAAATCCGGAGAAAAGACAAAAGAAGTTATAGGACGCAGATAAACACAGATAAAAATCTTGACGCGGCTGAACACGGATAAAAATAGTTCCGCGTCATGGGGTTCGGAGTAAAGACTCCATATTTGTTACTCCAAACTAAACTTCTCCGAATTAAATTACTTTTGGGAAAGCATCCAATTGAAGTAGACGATGGATGAATGAGCAGGAAATGGTTGTTTATGGTTTTACCGGAAGGGGAGAAACGTCGGCGTCCTGTGAGAAATCGCTCTCTTTGGGGATCCCGGAGGAATCCACCGCCTTAAGGCGGTAGGTGTAAGATTTCCTGGGATCAGCCGAAGGATCCAGGAAGTGTGGTTCTCTGATCAAACCGGGATTCATCTTGCGAAAGGTTTCTTCATCTCCCGCCCGGCGGTAGACATCATACCCCGCAACGTCCGGCTCGGGGTTTTCATCCCAGCGTAAGGCGATCCCGCCTTCCTGATAGACAGCCAACAGTCCCCGGGGAGGGGAGGGAGGAATTTTCTTATCGGGAATCCCTTCAACCACAGCCGAAGCCGGGCTTTCAATCAGGGTTCCCTGGAAATTACGCACCGCCCGCACTTCATAAGAATATTTCCTTCCGTTCTGCAGCCCGCCATCCACAAATCGCGTCTCTTTGAGCGGTTCGGGATTCAAGGGCAGGAAACCGAAGCGCTCTCCCTCGGATCGGCGGTAGAGATTGAAGCTCGTGGCCGACGGCTCTTCCCCCTTAGCCAGGGCAGATCTCCAGGTGATTTCCAGAGCCTGATTCTCACTTCGAACCTTTACTTCTTCGGGGGCGGGGGGGGCTTCATTCCAGAAAACTTTTATCCGATTCGACTCCGGGCTGGGGGATTTATAGGAATTGTAACCCATAACGAAATAGGTGTACTCGGTTTGCGGCTTGACCGTAGGATCGGCCCACAAAACTCTCCCGCCCTCGATCCGCGCCCCGCGGGGATAATCGATATCGACTTCCGCCACCATTTTGAAATTTCGGGGGCACTCCGGGCAGTCCTGGGAAATCAGGGAACGGTCCAGCCGGAAAACTTTAAAGCCCAGCAGGTCCTGGAGTTTGGAGCCGTCAACGTTGCGGGTGGGGATGCTCCATTCGAAGAACACCGTCCCTTCCCTGGGCCAGGCCCGCAGGTCGGATACCGCCGCGGGGATATTGCTTTCCGGGGGCAGGGGCGGGCCTTTTTTGCCGCACCCCCAAAGAGCGGTGGCAAGAAGAAGGGCCAATAGGAGAGTTTTGAGCATCGAAGATCGATTGGGTTTTAACATGGAAAACAATTGAGGAGTCCGGAGTGATTGGATTTTCGTAGGGGCGATTCATGAATCGCCCCTACCTGGCCGTAAAAAGGTTATCTTCTCTTTTTCTGCCGCAGGAGCGCGCGGATGCGCAGGCGCAGGGCGTTCAGACGGATGAATCCTTCGGCATCCTTCTGGTTATAGACCTGATCCTCTTCGAAGGTGGCGAAATCCGTCGAATAGAGGGATTCGCTGGATTTTCTTCCCTCCACGATGCAATTGCCCTTGAAGAGCTTGATCCGGGCCGTTCCGCTCACCGTAGCCTGCGCTTCGTCCATCATCTTCTGAAGGACTTCCCGCTCCGGGGCGAACCAGTACCCGTAATAGATCATCTCCGCGTACCGCGGGACCATGGAATCCCGGAGGTGCATCACTTCCCGGTCCATGGTAATCGACTCCACCGCCCGGTGGGCCGCATGGAGGATGGTGCCACCGGGAGTCTCATACACCCCGCGGGATTTCATCCCCACGTACCGGTTTTCCACAATGTCCACCCTTCCGATCCCGTTCTTCCCGCCCAGGCGGTTCAACTCGGCCAGCAGCCTGGCCGGCGACATCCGCTTCCCGTTGAGGGCCACCGGATTCCCCTTTTTGAACTCGACCTCCACGACGGTGGGTTTGTTGGGGGCTTTTTCCGGGGACACGCTCAGGATAAACATATCCTCGGGCGGCGCATTCCAGGGATCCTCCAGAATTCCTCCCTCAAAGCTGATATGGAAGAGGTTGCGGTCGCTGCTGTAAGGCTTGGCGGCCGTCACCGGAACCGGAATCCCGTGCTTCCTGGCGTACTGGATCAGGTCCGTGCGGGACTTGAAGTCCCATATCTTCCAGGGGGCGATGATCTTGATGTGCGGGTCGAGGGCCAGGTAGGTCAGCTCGAAGCGCACCTGGTCGTTTCCCTTTCCCGTGGCCCCGTGGGATACGGCATCGGCTTTTTCTTTCCGGGCGATCATCATCTGGTGTTTGGCAATCAGGGGACGGGCGATGGAGGTCCCCATCAGGTAGCCCCCCTCGTAGATGGCGTTGGCCCGGACCATGGGGAAGATGAAGTCCCGGACGAACTCCTCCCGCAGGTCCTCCACGTACACCTTGCTGGCCCCGGTCTTCCGCCCTTTTTCTTTCAGGCCGGTCAGCTCCTCCGCCTGGCCCAGGTCGGCAGCGAAAGCAACCACCTCGCAGTCGTAGGTTTCGATCAACCACTTCAGGATCACCGAAGTGTCCAAGCCTCCGGAGTAGGCCAAAACGACTTTCTTCACTTTTTCTCTCATCTTTTTTCCTATCCTTTTTTATTTTTAGCCACCGAGGGCACAGAGATCACCGAGGAAAAAACTGGAATGTTGGAATGATGGAATATAGAAAGACTGGAAGAATGGAATAATGGGCTGCTGGAAAATTGGGTAAAAAAAGGAAAAATATTTCCCTTGTTTTTCCCCATCATTCCATTATTCCACTATTCCATCGTTCCATTCTTCCATTATTCCATTGTTCCACTATTCCATTAATCCTTTTCTTTCAATTCTCTGTGCTCTCTGTGTTCTCTGTGGCTGATATTTTTTAATAAAAACTCCAGGATTCCCTTCTGTCCGTGGAGGCGGTTTGCGGCCTGGTCGAAGACGATGGACTGCGGGCCTTCCAGGACTTCGGCGCTGATCTCCTCACCGGCATGCGCCGGCAGGCAGTGCATGACCAGGGCGTTTTCCCCGGCCTTCTGCATCAATTTGGCGTCGACCCGGTATCCCTGAAAGGTCTTCAGCCGTTCCTCCCTTTCTTCCTCCTGCCCCATGGAAGCCCAGACGTCCGTGTAAACGATGTCTGCTCCCCGGACGGCCTCAGAGGGGTCCTGCGAAATCATTACCCGTCCTTTAACCTTCTCATGGGCCTCTTTCAGGATGTGGGCATCGGGTTCATACCCCTTCGGACAGGCCAACGCCAGGGAAAAGTCCAGCATGGAAGCGGCTTCCACCCAGCTGTTGGCCACATTGTTTCCATCGCCGATGTAGGCCAGCTTCAATCCCCGATAGGTCTTCTTTTTCTCCACGATGGTTAAAAGGTCGCAGAAGATCTGGCAGGGATGGAGCAGGTCGGTCAGCCCGTTGATGATCGGGACCGATGCCCACCGGGACCATTCTTCCACGATGGCGTGATCGAAGGTCCGCAGGACGACCCCGTCGAGGTAACGGGACAGAACCCGGGCCGAATCGGCTATGCTCTCCCCCCGTTTGATCTGCGTGGTTCCCGGATCGAGGTAGATGGACGAACCCCCCAGCTGCCGCATGGCCACTTCGAAAGAAACCCGAGTCCGGGTCGAGGCTTTGTCGAAGATCAAGCCGATGCATTTCCCGGCCAGAGAGCTGTCGCGCGACCCCTTCTTCCATCTCTTCTTCAAGGCCAGGCTCCTCTTCAAAAGAGCGTCCACTTCCCCGGCGGTGAAATCGGTGAGTCGCAGGAAATTTCTCTTGGTTCTCTTCATCTCCGCTCCAGAAAGAAAAGATCACTATGCTAGGAACCATCCCGCCCAAGACGGGATTCGAGGACCCCTGCGCTCGAGGCACAAGCATTTTCCCTTGCCTCAAGCCACGCCGAAGGCGTGGCACCCCTCAAGGCCCGAAGGGCCGATCCTCAAGCCCGAAGGGCGCTCCTCAAGTCCGCCCCCGGCGGACGCTCCTTTAGGCCGAAGGCCGGTCGCTTTTTAGTAGATCTGCGTTCCGATCCCCTCGTCGGTAAAAATCTCCAGGAGGATGGCATGCTTCAGCCGGCCGTCGATGATGTGGGTCTTCTTGACCCCCTCCCGCAGGGCATCCAGACAGCACCTCACCTTGGGAATCATTCCTCCGCTGATGGTCCCTTCCTGAATGAACCGGCCGGCGATCTTGGCGTCCACGGTGGAGATCAGGCGCTTCTGACTGTCCAGAACTCCTTCCACATCGGTGAGAAGAATGAACTTCTCCGCCTCCAGCGAGGAGGCCATTTTCCCCGCCACCAGATCGGCGTTGATGTTGTAAGCCTCTCCCCCCGGTCCCACCCCCACCGGAGCAATGATCGGAATCCACTTGTTGGCCATGAAGGTGCGGATCACCCCGGGATCGATGGACTCCACCTCCCCCACCTTTCCCAGGTCGATCCGTCCCTTCTCCTGCCCTTCCTGCCCCTTTTTAAAGGCCCACATCTTCCTTGCCCGGATCAAATTCCCGTCCGCGCCGGAAAGGCCGATGGCGTGCCCGCCGTTGGAGTTGATCCGGGAGACGATCTCCTTGTTGATCTTCCCCACCAGGACCATTTCCACCACCTCCATGGTTTCCTCGTCGGTGACCCGCATGCCCTCGATGAATTGCGATTTTTTGCCGATCTTGTCCAGCATTCCGTCGATCTGCGGTCCCCCGCCGTGGACAACGACCGGATTCAGGCCGATGTAGTGGAGGAGAATGACGTCGCGGACGAAGTTGGTCTTCAGTTCTTCGTCCTCCATGGCGTGGCCGCCGTATTTGATGACGATGGTTTTGTTGGCGAAGCGCTGGATGTAGGGCAGCGCCTCCAGGAGAATGTCGGCCTTTTCGATATATTTTTCCATTTCCCTATTCCTCGGATTTCATCGGTTTGGAACCCGCAACCTAAAATCGATTTCTTTTCCTTGCGCCCGGCACCCTGCCCCCTGCACCCGCCTTTACAGGATATACTTGCTCAAATCTTCGTCCTTGATGATCTCGGCCAGCTTCTCCCGCACGTAGCGGGCGTCGACGACCACCTTCTTCTCCGACCGATCGGGAGCCTCGAAAGAGATTTCATCCAGGAGTCGTTCCATGATGGTATGGAGCCGGCGGGCGCCGATATTCTCCATCCGCTGGTTGACCAGGGAGGCGATCTCCGCGATTTCCGCGATCGCATCCTCGGTAAAAGAAAGGGAGATTCCCTCGGTTTCCAGCAAAGCCAGGTACTGCTTGATCAGGGCGTTCTTGGGCTCGGTCAGGATGCGCACAAAATCCCCCCGGGTCAGCGAATCCAGTTCCACCCGGATGGGGAAACGGCCCTGCAGCTCCGGAATCAGGTCGGAGGGCTTGGAGACATGGAACGCTCCCGCGGCGATGAACAGAATGTGATCCGTCCTCACCATTCCATAGCGGGTGTTCACCGTGGTCCCTTCCACGATCGGCAGGAGGTCGCGCTGAACCCCTTCCCGCGAGATATCCGGTCCATGGGTGGATTCTCTCCCGGCAATCTTGTCGATTTCATCCAGAAAGATAATCCCAGCCTGTTCCACCCGGTCGACGGCCAGGCCGCTCACCTTGTCCATGTCCACGAGCCTCTGCGACTCATCTTCGGCCAGTAGTTCCAGCCCTTCGGAGACCTTGACCCGCCTCTTTTTGGTCTTCTTGGGGAGGATGCTGTTGAACATCTCTTTCAGGTTGAAATCAATATCCTCCATCCCGGTATTGGAAAAGATCTCCACGATGGGAACCTGGCGCTGGGTCAGTTCCAGCTCGACCATCCGGTTATCGAGCTTTCCCTCCCGGAGCATCTTCCTCAGCCTTTCCCGGGTGGGAGAGGTCTTGAGGGAATTGGGCAGGATCTCTTCGGGCGCACCGTTTTCCTCCATCGCCTGGGGAGGGACTTCTTTTTCGGCCCTTTCGGGTGTTTCCCGCCGGACCGGCGGAAGGAGCAGGTCCAGCATGCGCTCCTCGGCCATTTCCCGGGCCTTGACCATCACCTTGTCCATCTCCTCCGCCCGCACCATATTGACCGCCAGCTCGGTGAGATCCCGGACCATGGACTCCACGTCCCGTCCCACATACCCCACCTCGGTAAACTTCGAGGCTTCGATTTTCAGGAAAGGAGACTGGGCCAGCTTGGACAAGCGCCGCGCAATCTCGGTTTTGCCCACCCCGGTGGGGCCGATCATGATGATGTTCTTCGGGGCAATCTCATCCCTCAGGTCCTCATCGACCCGTTGCCGCCGCCACCGGTTCCGCAGGGCGATGGCCACGGACCGCTTGGCATTCTTCTGGCCGATCACATATTTGTCCAGCTCGGCCACGATTTCCCGGGGGGTGAAAGGCCTGGTCTCCTCTTTCTCTGCTCTTCGATCACTCATAATTTTTCCAGCGTAGCTCTTTAGGCGGTTAGCGCCGAACGAAAACCAACATTTTGGCAAGAAGAAAATATTAAGAACTTATCCGCAAATAATTTTCCCCCCTTTGTAAAAGGGGGGTGAGGGGGGATTTTTTCAAGGCATCCCGAGGTAAATCCCCCTATGTCCCCCTTTTTCAAAGGGGGATTTAAAAGGAATAGCTTATTTAAGGATAAGCTCTAAATAAATTCGCCGGGC
>Ga0315288_10002908_pt1 | contig 21878 bp, 10 predicted proteins | sample YL17G11_20_MG_FD_203454 | JGI IMG/M metagenome (GOLD analysis project Ga0315288, IMG submission 203454) | Sediment microbial communities from Yellowstone Lake, YNP, Wyoming, USA - YL17G11_20 | ecosystem: Environmental > Aquatic > Freshwater > Lake > Sediment | place: USA: Wyoming | collected...
CCGGCTGGATTCAGAGTGCTCTGGCCGACTCGGAGCAGATTTATCCGGTCGTTGAAGAGCGGATGCGGTTAGTTGTAAAGCTCGCGCAACTGAATATCGAACACGAGACCGGCGGACCGTTCGGCGCCGGGATATTCGAATTGAAGAGCGGCCGCCTGATTAGCATCGGTGTGAACCTCGTGGAATCGGCTGATTGCTCGATTGCGCATGCGGAGATGATTGCTATTGCTGTTGCTCAACGCGTGATTGGAAGCTACGACCTTAGTGGCGAGAAAGATATAGCTTACCAGCTTGTCACGAGTACTGAGCCATGTGCTATGTGTTTGGGGGCCATTCCCTGGTCGGGTGTTCGAAGTGTTTTGTGCGGCGCTCGTGATGAGGATGCACGGAGTATCGGATTTGACGAGGGGCACAAACCACCAAACTGGGTAAAGTCACTCGATAGCCGAGGAATCAGCGTGGTCCGGGACGTCCTGCGTGAACAGGCGAAAGCCGTCCTGTTGGAATATGGCAGACGAGGCGGATTGATTTACAACGCCGGCGAGGAATGAAGTACATAAGCTACTTCAGTTTTTGCAGAAACGATGACTTGTCATTCATCCAGTTCCAGCACGGTTTTGATAAAATCCATCACAAGGCGGTCATAGTGCATGCCGCCCACGCCATGCCGTGATTTCGGATAAATCATCAGTTCGAATTTCTTGTCGGCCTGCTGCAGCGCATTTACGAGCTTGAATGTGTTTTCGATATGCACGTTGTCATCGGTCGCTCCGTGAATAATCAAAAGCTTGCCGTGCAGGTTTTCCGCTGCTTTCACCACGGAAGTTTTTTCATATCCTTCCGGATTATTCTGCGGCGTGTCCATATACCGTTCCGTGTAGATCGTATCGTACAGGTGCCAGTCAGTGACAGGCGCCCCGGCAATTCCGCCGGCGAACAGTTTGCTGTGCGTCAGGGCATAAGCCGTCATAAATCCGCCGTAACTGTGCCCGCTCATTCCTATCCGGTCATCATCGACATAAGGCTTGTCCCTGAGCCACTCGATTGCCTCTTCGATGTCTTTGAACTCCTGCACGCCGAGCTGCTTATACGCGGTCCACGCCGAGCATGCGCCTTTGCCGCTGGCGCTGCGCGGGTCGCACCGGAAGACAAGCATTCCCATCTGCGCCAGCATGTAATCTGACGCCCGGCCGCCGCTCCACGTATTGCGAATCGTCGGTGAACCCGGGCCGCCGTATGTCATAAACCAGACCGGGTATTTCCTGTTGCTGTCAAAGTCCGGCGGTTTGACTAAACTCGCTTCAAGCAGAAAACCGTCCGACATCTCAATCTGGAATTGCTCGTATATGCCGAACTTATACTCCTGCCGGTTATAAACGGGATTCGTATCCAGCGTGCGGATCTTCTTTCCGTTAATGCCGTACAGCGCAACCTTCGTCGGCGTCGAATCATTGCTCCATGTGTCGATGAAATACCTGCCGTTCGGGCTTATATTGACGCTGTGATCGCCGGGCGATTTCGTAAGGCGTTTGATTTTGCCGCCGTCGATCTTCACGCGATAAAGATTTTCCGCAATGTGCGAATCGCGTGTCCCGGTGATATAAATCCAGCCGTTCTCCTCATCGACATGTTCGAGCCCCCTGGCCTCCCATTCGCCTTTTGTCACGGCATGCTTTAGCTCTCCGTTCTTGTCATACAGATACAAATGCTTCCATCCCGTCCGTTCGCTAAAAAGCAGGAACGACCCGTCTAAAAGGAACTTCGGGCTATCCGGCACATCGACCCATGCATTCGTTGTTTCGCGGAAAAGACGAGTAGGTTCTCCGCCTTGATTCGAGGCCGTATTGAACTCGAGCCACGTTTGGGCCCGGTCCTGGATATAGAAAAATATCCGTTTATTGTCCGGCATCCACCCGGCTCCCGTTACCAGGTATGTCCCTTTAAGATAATCATCCATCTCGACCCATCGTACAGGCCCTCCGGCCGTCGTTACGACCCCGATCCTTACGTTCGGATTAGGCTCGCCCGCTCGTGGATACGGCGTCTCTTCCACTTCCTGCTTTTTACCGGTGTTGTTTACGACGGTAAACTCATTTACCGGCCCATCGTCGAATTGAATAAATGCAATGGCTGAGGAATCGGGGCTCCACCAATAAGTTTTCTCATACCAGCCGTATATCTCTTCGTAATAAACCCAGTCAGCCTGGCCGTTCGAGATCAATCCGCCGCCATCGGTGGTCAGAGCCCGTTCGGTCTGTGTCGCAACGTCAACCACATACAGGTTCTTGTCCCGGACGAATGCGACGAATTTTCCGTTCGGATCGAAACTGTATAGCTCCTCTTGTCCGGGACTGCTCGTCAATCGCACCGCCGTTTTTCCATTCAGGGTGCAGTAGTACAAGTCGTTTTCATGGTCGATAAAAACCGCACTTCGGTCGGGATTCATTGTCAGCCGGGTTCGTTTTGAAATGGATTCGGCGGTTTTTTCGTCCATAATGGGCAGACTTTTCAATCCTTTGGCCAGCTCGTTCGGATCGAAAAACAAAACCGAACGTCCACTTTCGGCGTGCACTTTATATTGTCGGCCGTCACGGACCTGGAGATAATGCTCGCCGTCTTCCAACCATGTTAAACCTGAAACGGGTGAGCCGCGGAAATCGACCTTATCATTCGGATCGTAGATGGTTTCAAACGTAATCGTTTTATTGAACTGGCGTTTTTCTTCTAAAGGGCATATGGGGCCGTGCGTGATCGGCACGTACGAATTTAATATGAAAATCGGATAATCCTCTGCCGCCTTAAGCCGCTGGGTAAGCTTTCGGATGATGGTTTTCTTTTTCGTAGTTGGGTCCAGCAGCTCTTTTATCTTGTCACTTGGCTTTTGATCTGTTTTTACCAAAATCGTGCCGGCCTGAAATCGTTTCGTCTCCTGCCTGTGCTCGGCACTTAATCTGAAAGAACTCCGTTCCTTTCCCTGTTTTTTGTCACGCACGATCCGATCTATGCGATATACTTCGACATCCAGCTCGATGTCTTCACGAAGTTCGCTAACTTCGATATCTTCCCGCTGCAAGTGCTCGGTAAGCTTCTTGAATTTGGCCGGAAAGAGATAGGCATACGGCTGATCGGGAGATTTATCCGATTCCGGTTTCTCTCCAGCTTGAAGATCGATTGTCTGGGCAAGAACCAAAAGGCTGCTGAGAATCAAGGTCTTTAATGTATAATAATTAGCCGATAAGCTCTTTTCTTGCTTCATGCTCAAGTATGGTATATTGTATATCAATTATAAGCAACAAATATAAAAATGCTCGTACTCTGTCATAATTGAATTTGTTACATGTCATTCCGCACTTGATGCGGAATCCAGGGCGCTAAAGATTCTGGATTCCCGCCTTCGCGGGAATGACAAGCTATCCAATTGAGGTTGACAGACTATAGTACGTAATAGCAGACAAGATTGTGGGCCATCCGAAAAGGGTGGCAGCTTCAAGCGAAGCTTGGGGATGGCTTACCCCACCCATCCCCAAAGCCTTCGGCTTTGAGGCTGCCACCCAGACGCAAGTATAGAATTTACAAATTCAATTGTTTTAAGGTACTGTAAACATAATTGAAGGAGATAAAAATGAATCGACGTAACCTGATTAAGGGATTTGGGCTCGGCATCGCGGCGGGCACTCTGGGAATTGTCTCGAAAAGCGACCAGGCTATGGCAAATGAGTATGCAAAGGCGACCAGGGGACTGCCTGCTTTGAAAATCACCAATGTCAAAGCCATTTTGACCGCTCCCCAGCGCATACGCCTCTGCGTGGTGAAAGTCGAGACGAGCGAGCCGGGCTTGTACGGCCTCGGATGCGCGACCTTCAATCAGCGGCCTCTGCCGGTCGCAGCGGCCGTCGATAAATACCTCCATCCGTTCGCGAAGGGCAGGGACGTCGACAACATAGAAGACATGTGGCAAAACGCCTATACCAGCTCCTACTGGCGCAACGGGCCCGTCCTTAACAATGCCCTGAGCGGGCTGGACCAGGCCCTGTGGGACATAAAAGGAAAGCGTGCGAACATGCCGGTCTATCAGTTGCTGGGCGGTAAATGCCGCTTCGCGGTCGATTGTTATACACATTGCGGTGGCAGAGACTTTACCCAGACCGAAAGCAGTGTCCGCAAGGCAATGGAAGAAGGCTTCAGGCATATAAGGATACAGCTTGGCGGCTATGGCTCGCCGCACCTGTCAAAGACGGCTGCCTTTAAGGAAGCGGGATTTGGACTGCCCGAGGATTCACTCATGGAGCCGGGACCTTACATAAGGGCCACGGTCAAGATGTTCGAGCACATCAGAAAAGCCTGCGGCGATGAAATCGAATTGCTGCACGATATCCATGAACGAATACCGCCGATCCAGGCCATAAACCTGATAAAGCAGTTGGAACAATATCACCCCTTCTTTATCGAAGATCCGTTCGCACCTGAGGACAACGGATATTTCAGACTGCTCCGGCAGCAGACAAGCGTGCCGATCGCGATGGGCGAGCTGTTCAACAATCCTCATGAATGGACGGGACTCATATCGGAAAGACTCATCGATTTCATACGCGTACACATTTCGCAAATTGGCGGACTGAGCGTCGCCAGGAAAATCGCCGCCTTATGCGAATGGTTCAATGTCCGCACCGCCTGGCACGGGCCGGGGGACGTTTCGCCTGTAGGGCACGCCGCCAATGCGCATCTCGACCTTGCGGTTTCGAACTTCGGGATTCAGGAAGGCGTCCGTTTCAACGACAAAACGAGAGAAGTCTTCCCCGGGAGTCCCACTGTCAAGAACGGCTACATGTACGTAAACGAGGCCCCCGGTTTCGGCGTCGATATCAACGAGGAGCTTGCCGCGAAATTCCCGCTGCCCGACCATCCGGGCTACTGGAGCCCCGTCCGCAGAAGCGACGGCACCGCTGTCAGGCCGTAGAGAACTTTGTGTTTTCTATAGCAAAATAATATAAAAATGTAAGAATATATTTCTTGACACAATACATCCTCATTTGGTATAAGTGATAAAGTTGAGATCTGTGGACTTTTTTTATTAGCCATCAACGTTTCGTATTTGTAGGAGGCGGCGTAAAACATCCTTGCCTTTGGCAGACACAAACAAGATGTAGCCAAGGTAAAAATTATCATCGATTGTCTTTATCTTATCTCTTCTCTTCTCTTTTGTCAAGGAGGATTGTTATGTGCAATAAAATGTCACTTGTATTTTTGTTTTTAGTTGGCATACTGATAAGCGGAATGGCACTGGCGGCCGGCCTTGATGTCACCAGGCCGGGGGACCTGATCAAGGGCGTTCCGAACGATGGAGACTGGCCCGGTAACGAAGCGCCCAGCTATGCAATCGACGACGACATCGCTACGAAGTACCTGCATTTCAAGGGAGATTTCTACCCTGATCCGGGGACGGGTGGTGCCGGTTTTCGAGTTACACCGTCAACCGGCCAGACCACTGTTGTCGGACTTACTGTCACGACAGCGAATGATTATCCAGGCCGCGATCCGATTACATTTGAACTCTCCGGTTCCAATAGTAGCATAGACGGGCCCTATACGCTGATTGTGCGGGGTAACATCGTCGATTTTAACCGGGTATATGAGTGGCCGCGCTTCACGAAAAACGATACCCCGATTTCATTCAATAATAACGTGGCATACGGTTATTATCAACTTATATTCACAGCTATTCGAGGTCCCGCAGGTGGTATGATAGACAGTATGCAGATCGCTGAAGTTGAACTATTAGGAGCAAGTCTGAATGCCTTCGATCCGTCACCTTCTGACGGCATACTACACATGGATACATGGGCAACCCTTCGCTGGGTTTCGGGACAGAATACGGTCTCGCACGATGTATATTTCGGTGAAAACCTCGCTGATGTGTATGCAGGAACCGGCGGTACGTTCCGTGGCAGAAGTATCTTGACGTATTTCGATGTCGGCTTACCAGGAACTCCTTATCCGGACGGCCTTGCCCCGGGAACGACCTATTACTGGCGTATCGATGAAGTCGAGGCTGGCGGGGCAAAACACAAAGGAAACGTCTGGAGCTTTACGACCGGCTCTCAGAATGCCTATAATCCGTCACCGCCTGACGGCTCCAAGTTTGTGGACCTGGATGTAACTCTGGGCTGGACGGCGGGTTTTGGTAATGTCTCGCATAATGTGTACTTCGGTGACAATTTTGATGATGTGAACGACGGTCTCGGCGATACCTTCCGGGCCAATCAGCTTTCGGCATCTTTCGATATCGGTGTTCTTTATCCGGACGGCCTTGTTCCGGGCAAGACTTACTACTGGCGTATAGATGAAGTTGAGTCTGGCGGCGGAATGACATATAAAGGTGAAGTCTGGAGCTTTACCGCCTCTATTCCGGGCCTGGGTACGATCACACAGGAGATATGGTATAATATCTACAGCGACAGCCTTGAAGCCCTCAGGAACCATTGGAAATACCCAGACCAGCCCGATGAGACCACAGTGCTTACCCGGTTTGAGACGGGCGACAATTTGGCCGAGAATTACGGCGGCCGGATTCACGGCTGGCTCTACGCGCCGCTGACCGGCGATTATACTTTCTGGATTTGCACCGACGACCAGGGCGAATTGTGGCTTAGTAAAGATGATGAACCGAGGAATGTGGAATTAATCGCTTATGTCAAGGACTCGCCGACGGCATCTACCGGCTGGGCGCCCCGTAATACATGGACCAAGTATGCCTCGCAGAAGTCAAATCCCATCAGGCTGACGGCCGGCAACAAATACTACATCATGGCGATCTGGAAGGAGGGGATCGGTGATGACCAGTGTCAGGTTGCGTGGGAAGGTCCCGGCATTCCGACGCGGACTATCATATCCGGCAATTATCTGTCGGCCGAGCCTGTAGGTACGTATCCCCAGCCGGCTGATGGAGCGCGAATCGGCAATAAGACTCCCGTTCTAAGCTGGAATCCGAGGGAAGCGGGAGTGTCATATGATGTGTACTTAGGCACCAATTTTAATCTTGTCAATACTGTTACCAAGTGGGACCAGTCGGGGATATATCGCGGACGGTGGCGAATCGCGAGCTACACTACCGAGGAGCTTGTTATCGGTCGGACCTACTACTGGCGTATCGATGAAGTGGAGGTTAACGGCTGGACGATTAACAAAGGCAGCATCTGGAGTTTTACAATCGTCGACGTCGAGACAGTTGAATACCAGGTTTCCACAAGTGAGGATGACGCCTACGCTACCAACGATAGTCTTCAGAATTTAAGCAGTGATTATCTCAAAGTGGGCCTTTGCTTGTTTGCCGAGCCGCCATATTACATTTCCGGCATGATTTTCCGGAATGTGAATATTCCACAGGGTACTGAGATTATCAGCGCACGCTTGAAGATATACTCCCATGACAATCGCCTGGATGACATCATTTACGGCAAAGTCGAAGCAGAGGCCGCCGATGATGCTGAGAGCCTTGGCGGTTCCCGCAACATTGGCTCTTTGCCCATGACTGGTGCCTCGGTCAACTGGGACCACTATGAGCCCTGGGTGGAAAACACATGGTACGAAAGTCCTGATATTGCCGGTGTGATTCAGGAAGTCATCGATCGGGCCGGATGGTCGGCGAATAATTCTTTGACTATTTTGTATGGCACGCGGAACAATGAGGGCGGCTACCGAAGTTTCTCTTCCTATGACCGCGGCGTCGATCTTGCACCTAAACTCGAGATCACATACGTGCCCCAGTAAAAGATATCACTGAGATTTTCCTTTACAGGAGGGGGCTAATGTGGTATAGATAGGGAAAGTGGAAATCTTTAGATTTTTCATCTTGTGTGTGGGGGAATTTCTACAGTTTATTTCAAATTTTAGTTAAATAAGTGCCGATATTGGCCGTTTAAGGAAGGAGGTAGCATTAAGCCCAGAAACCATTTTCAAGCAAGATGTTTAGTCTAAAAATAAGAGAAAATATTGCCAATCGCTTCGGTGTGTGGCCGGAGCGAAATTTCCTATCGGCTTCCGGTTAAAATCAGGAGGAAAAAAATGAAACGCTTAACCATAATTTGTATCAGTTTTATTATCGTTAGTTTGATGTTTGCAGGACAAAGCTATGCCGAAATTGATCCCGATACCATTCTTGGGATATGGCTCCTTGACGAGGGAAGAGGCGATATTACTGCAGATGCCTCCGGGAATGGCAATGATGGCATGCTGATGGGCTCGCCTAACTGGGTTGCCGGTTGGTCGGGCAATGCCCTGGAGTTCGATGGGTCATCAACTTACGTTGATTGCGGCAATGCTGAAGCTCTGAATGTCGGGGTTTTCTCCGTATCATTTTGGTGCAACATCCCAAGCACTCAAGGGTGGAACCATATAGTCTCAAGAGGTTCCCATCAAGGCGGTGGCAATCCTGGCGCAGTAAATTGGGGCGTTATGATGTATGACAGCCAAGAGACAATCCTTTATGAAGCGTACAATGACACCGTTAAGCCTAGTCTCAGCGCCAATACCACTACCGGTGCATGGCATCACGTTGTTGCCACCTTTGACGGAGCTACAATGCAACTCTATCATGACGGCGTATTAGCTGATAGCGGATCGGCAACAGGTATGTTGCTTAACCAGAGTAGAGCCTTTGTGATTGGCGCTAAATCTAACGCCGGCTCTCCCAGTGACTTCTTTACGGGAAGGATTGACGAGGTGGGCTATTTTAATGCCATTCTTGCGCCTGAAGATATTGAAGCGATAATGAACATTGGCCTTGCGGCAATCACTGGCAACATAACCGTGGCCTTTAAACCACAACCGCCTGATGGTGCCCTACACGAGGGTACGTGGGTGACCCTTTCGTGGCAACCGAGCGATTTTGCCGTCTCTCACGATGTTTATATGGGCGATAATTTCGACGATGTGAATAATGGTACCGGCGATACGTTCCGAGTTAATCAAGCAGGCACGTTTTATGTTGCCGGCTTCCCCGGATATGCCTATCCCGATGGTCTTGTTCCGGGCACAACCTACTATTGGCGAATCGATGAGGTCAATGATGCCAACGCAGCCAGTCCGTGGAAAGGCCCTGTCTGGAGTTTTTCGATTCCATCCAGGAAGGCCTATGAACCTGTTCCCAGTGACGGTGGCAAATTTATTGACGCAGAAAACCTGATCCTGACCTGGACGCCCGGTTTCGGTGCGGCATTTCATACCGTGTACTTCGGCGACGATTATGACACTGTAGCAAATGCCACTGGTGGTCAATCGCAGGGAGGTACAAACTTCAGACCCGGGCCGCTTGAAGTAGTGAAAACGTATTTTTGGCGAGTCGATGAGTTCGAAACTCAGGGTTTGCACAAAGGCGATGTCTGGAGCTTTACTACCGCCAAGGTCGGCGGCGGCATTCGAGGCGATTACTACAAAGGCATGAACTTTGAAAATCACGTGCTGACCCGCACAGACCCTGAGATCAACTTCAACTGGGGCGATCCCGGTGGACCGGATGCAACTGTCGGTGATGATAACTTCTCATGTAGATGGACCGGTGAGGTGGAGGCGGCATTTACTGAAACCTACAGCTTCTACGCCGCTGCCGACGATGGTGTGCGTCTGTGGGTGGATGGCGTACAGCTTGTTAATGCCTGGGTAGATCAGGGCACAACCGAGTACCGTGGAACTATAGACCTTATCGCCGGCAATACGTACAGCGTTGTAATGGAGCAATACGAGAACGGCGGCGGTGCAACGGCATATCTCCGATGGTCGAGTCCCCGCACGCCAAAGCAGATAATTCCGCAGGCGGCACTGGCTCCGCCGATCAAGGCCAGCAGCCCGAGTCCTTCCAATGGAGCAACCGGCACGAAAATGACGCCGATTCTCAGGTGGGGCGCTGGTGATTTCGCAGTTTCGCATGAGGTGTACTTCGGCACCGATGCGGACGCCGTCAGGAACGCCACAAAATCCTCGCCCGAGTACAAGGGCGTCAAAGCACTCGGAGACGAGAGCTACGATCCGGGCAAACTCGCCTGGTTTACCGAGTACTTCTGGCGAGTCGATGAAGTCAACGCCGTTAATGCCGACAGCCCGTGGGTAGGCAATCTCTGGGGCTTTACGACGGGCGATTTCCTCGTTGTGGACGACTTCGAAGACTATGATGCCGGCGATAACCAGATTTGGTACTCGTGGCATGATGGGCTTGGCTACGGCGCGCCGGGAACCGATCCTTACTTTGCCGGTAACGGCACGGGTGCGGCTGTCGGTGACGAAACCACGGCCTCTTATACCGAGGAAACCATCGTCCACGGCGGCAGCAAGTCGATGCCGTTGGCCTACGACAACAACAAACAGGGCTACTCGAAGTATTCGGAGACGGAGCTGAAGTTGACAGCCCCGCGTAACTGGACCGAGGAAGGCGTTGCGAATTTATCGCTGTGGTTCAGAGGATATCCTGGATCCACCGGCAGCTTCGTCGAGGGCCCGGTCGGCACCTTCACGATGACCGCCTCCGGCGCGGATATCTGGATAGTGAATGGCGTGGAAGCCGATGAATTCCACTTCGCTTACAAGATGCTAACCGGCGCAGGCTCGATAGTAGCAAAAGTCAACAGCGTCCAGAACACGAATGGCTGGGCCAAGGCCGGCGTTATGATTCGCGAGACGCTTGATCCCGATTCGGCGCATGCCTTTGGGTGTATTACACCCAGTAACGGGGTTGCCTCACAGTATCGCCCGAGCACAGGTGGTACCAGTGTTAATGCGAACCAGACCGGGGTTGCCGCTCCGTACTGGGTGAAGCTGGAGCGTAGTATTTCCGGCCTCTTTACGGTTTCGCATTCGGCGAACGGTTCGACCTGGCTGCCGGTAACGGGCGCCACACCTCAGACCATATCGATGGGCGCGAATGTCTATATCGGTTTGGCGGTGACCAGCCATGATGCCGCTCTGACATGCCAGGCCGTATTCTCGAACGTCACGACTACCGGTACAGTCGGCCAGCAGTGGGCGCACCAGGATATCGGCACAACCAGCAACGCTCCAGAGCCGTTGTATGTAGCTGTATCGAACAGCGCCGGCACACCTGCGGTTGTGGTAAACGATGATCCTGCCGCGGCACAGGTTGACACCTGGACGGAGTGGGTTATCCCGCTTCAGGCTTTTGCCGATCAGGGCATAACTCTGACCAATGTCGACAGGATTGCGATCGGCCTTGGAACCAGGGGCAACGCGACGATTGCCGGCGGTTCGGGCAAGATGTTCTTCGATGACATCCGGCTGTATCAGCCCGCTCCGGAACCGGAACCAGAACCAGAACCAGAGCCGCAACCATAAGCCGGATTATATGTAGCAGTTGAAGCTATGGATTTGTATCACCTCGGGGCCTATACCAATCAGTTGGGTATAGGCCCCGGTTATTTGCTTGTGGTTTTCAGTCTTGCTATTTGATTGCTTTTCTGCTTTATTACGCCGCTATGGAAAGCAATCTTTTTAGCTTATCGGGAAAAACGGCGATGGTCACCGGCGGCGGTCGAGGTATCGGGCTTGCCATTGCCAAAGGCCTGGCCGAGCACGGGGCGGACGTTGCAATCGCAGCCCGCTCGAAAGAGCAGCTCGAAGCAGCCGCCCGGCAAATTCATGCCGACACCGGCAGGAAAATCTGGACCTTCCCATACGACCTTAAAGACATAGAAGGCGTAGATGATTTCTTTGAAAGTGTCATCGCCGAAACAAACGGCATAGATATTCTCGTAAATTGTGCCGGGACAACCATTCGCGGCCCGGCAGAAGATGTCGATCTCAAGACGTGGAACCAGGTCATTGAGGTCAATCTTACTTCCGCGTTCGTATTGTCACAGGCGTTCTGTCGGCATCGAAAAAAACTGGGTAAAGCCGGCAGGATTATCAATATCGGATCACTGACATGCCATGGCGCCAGGCCCACAACGGCGGCGTACGCCAGCAGCAAGGGCGGATTGCTATCACTCACAAGAACGCTGGCCGTCGAATGGGCAAAATACAACATCAATGTAAACGCCATCGGGCCCGGCTATATCGCCACGGAGCTGACCGAGCCGCTCCGGGCCGACGAGGATTTAAACCGGTGGGTTCTGTCGAAAACCCCGCTTGCCAGGTGGGGCCAACCCGATGACCTGATAGGCACGGCGGTCCTGCTCGCCTCGCGTGCGGGCGAATTTATCACCGGGCAGATCATCTACGTCGACGGCGGCTGGCTCGCTCTGCTTTAGGAGTGCATAAGTAGGGGCAGGCCCGCGTGCCTGCCCGAATGCCGAGAATGAATTAGGGCAACCACACGGGGTTGCCCCTACCGCGAAGGAGAAACATAATGAGTAGAATTCGCAAACAATGCTATGTATCAACCTGTCTTTTACTAACCATCTTTGCCGTTCTTACAGCACAACTTTCGGGCTGCACCTCAGCCGCAAAATCCGACAAGCCGGCACGAACGGTCTGGCTGTCATCCTTGAATCTGGAAAAAATGACGGCTGGCTGGGGTACGCCTCAGAAGGACAAATCCATCCAGAGCAAGCCACTGACAATCGCAGGCCGCACCTTCGATAAAGGGGTTGGCACTCATGCCGCCAGCTTGATGTACTGCGATTTGAAAAAATCGTGCCGGAGCTTCTCCGCCTTTGTCGGCGTCGATGATGAAGTCAACGGCAATATCGGCAGCGTTCGCTTCCGCATCTACGGCGACGGCAAGCTGCTGTTCAACGGCGGCGTTCTCAAGGCCGGCGATCCGGCGAAAAAGGTCGATATCGATTTGACCGGCTGCAGGACTTTGACGCTGTCGGTCGATCCGGCCGGTGATAACACGGGCTTCGACCACGCCGACTGGGCCGATGCGGCGTTTGTCGTTACAGGGAAAGATCCAGAGGCTATCGATGCGCCCGTCTTAAAAGAGGAAAAAGTTATCTTAACTCCCAAACCGGGTATCGAGCCGCGTATCAACGGCCCGAAAGCCTATGGCTGCCGGCCCGGCAGGCCTTTCATTTACCGCATTCCATGTATGGGCAAGCGGCCCATCCGTTTCAGTGCGGAAAATTTGCCGCCGACGCTAAAACTGGATACAACCACCGGAATCATAACAGGCACTGCCCCGGCTGAACTCGGAGAATACGCAGTAACCCTCAAGGCAGCCAACCGTCACGGCTCGTCGCAGCGGACTTTCAAAATCGTTGTGGGAGATACGCTGGCGCTCGCCCCGCCGATGGGCTGGAATAGCTGGTACATCCACTACTGGCGGGTCACCGACCAGCACATGAGACGAGCCGCCGATTCGATGATCGAATCCGGGATGGCCGACTACGGCTACGATTACGTCAACATCGACGACTGCTGGATGGTCAAGCCGGACGCCAACGACCCGATGATAGGCGGCCAGCCGCGGGATGCCGACGGCGCGATCCGCTCCAACGGGCTCTTTCCCGATATGAAGGCCCTCGCCGATTATATCCACGCCAGGGGGCTAAAGGCCGGACTCTACACATCCCCCGGCCCGCTGACCTGCCAGGGCTATACGGGAACATACGAACATGAGGAAATTGATGCGCAAAAGTTCGCCGAGTGGGATTTTGACTTTCTCAAATACGATTGGTGCTCCTATACCGGGGTCGCTAAGGGCGAAGGGGCCGAGCGCGTCCAGAGACCCTATGTGAAAATGGGCGCGATTCTGCCGCAGCTCGACCGCGATATTGTGTTCAACCTTTGCCAGTATGGAATGGGGGACGTCTGGACATGGGCGGGCGAAGTCGGCGGAAACTGCTGGCGAACAACAGGCGACCTGGGCCTGGCCGGCGGGGCCGACCTGCCGGGATTTTATCATATCGGCCTAAGCAACGCCCAACACTGGAAGTATGCCAAGCCGGGACAATGGAACGATCCCGACTACATCCTTATCGGCTGGGTCGGCGATGCGCAAAAACAGGCCGAGGGCACACCAACCACCCTGACGCCCAACGAGCAGTATTCCTATATGTCGATGTGGTGTTTGATGGCCGCCCCCTTGATTTTCTCCGGAGATATGGACAAGCTCGATGACTTCACGCTCAATGTCCTGTGCAACGCCGAGGTCATTGAGGTCGACCAGGATCCCTTGGGCAGGCAGGCCCCGATTATCGCCCAGACGGACGAATATTTCATCATGGCCAAGGACATGGAAGACGGCTCGAAGGCCGTCGGCCTGTTCAATACCACCGAGATCGCAACAAATATCGCCGTCTCGTGGGAAGCCCTCGGCATAGAAGGCCCCCGCCGCGTCCGCGACTTGTGGCGGCAAAAGAACCTCGGCACATACAAAGACCGTTTCGAAGCGAAAGTACCAAGACACGGCGTATCGCTCGTCCGCATCTTTCCCGCGAGCAGCGTCAAATAGGCCCGGCAAGCCTTGCGAAAATGGAGAGGAAGAAAAATGAATAAACAAACAATCATAACAGCAACGTTATTGATCTGCGTCTTGTTGTCAATCAGTTCAAAAACAATATCTAAAGACAATGCCGGTGTGCCAACAATCTCTGTGACCAAATTTGATTTAAGCTATAAGACTCTCAGTATAAATTACGAGATAAGAAACAATTCCGATCAAGACATATGGATATGTGAAAGTATCTCTCATGCATACGATTTTGAAGTGTTCTTAGATAAAGACAGCCAGACCCTCGTAATAAGAAAAAGACAGGATGTGCCTACATCAAAAATTTGGCGTGCACCACCCATGGGTAAATATATGCGTCTGGAACCAGAAAAGAAACGAACTGAATCGATACTGCTTGATGTACCCGTCAATCCTCCTATGTATACATTCTATTCATCCAAAAAACAATTGCAAGGTTTTGCTTACGCAAAACGACTGTCCATTGAAATAGGATACTATGTTGGAAACCTTCCTCAAATGTACCTGGATATGCTTCAAGGGCATGAAAATCCTACTGATGATAGATCAAAGATACAAAATATACACCTCGAAGCAGCGGCTGGTTTCAATAGGATGAATGAATCTTTGCGTCGAAGAGATGATGAGGTTCGGATCCAGTATACATATCAGGAATTCAAAGGCGAAAAGGTTTTAGTAACTACCATTAGCGATCTTAGTATTCCATACCAAGAAACAAGGACAGAACCACAATACTCTTCACCTGACTTGACCATCTGTAATCGGTTGGAAATTCAATATGAACCTTCAATACTTGAGTACTTCTACCCGTATGAAAGCGAGCAACATCTGTTGAATAAGGAAGAGGCAGATTTCCTTCGGTCTCAGAAAAATGTCGTTATAGAAAGCGCCGGTAGTATTTCCGAGTTCGCAAATGAGCTAAAACAGGCAAAAAAGACCGTTGGGGGAATTGTCTCAGAGAAAAGAAAAGCTAATGTGATCGGTTATAACGATAGTAGTAGAGTAGTATCATTTATCGTATATGATGAAACTACCGTCGAAACTGAGAAAAAGCAGAGAATCAATTATTACAATGGATTACAAAGTTTGAGGAAGTTAACGCACCCGATACAGCCATTGGAACTGCGAAGGCAATGTATGTCCAATATGAAAATACTCTGGTACCGGCTACGGTTTTACGACCAAACGGAGAAGAATCGAATTCAATCTCTAAGCCACTACAAGCTTGATGATCTAAACACAGTCTATATTCCTCCCACAAAGATAAACGATATGGCACCTGACATGGATAAGGTTGCAGAAGAAATCACTCGTGAGTATGAGTCAAGAAAAAAATATGAGGAAGATAAATATAGCATAATCAATTTTGTTTACCCGATGCCACGAAGTTGGTGTGATGCCATGGAGGCCTTATATGGATGGCACACAAGTGAAGCATACTTATCACATATGAAGGCACATGTTTGTCCTGGAGTAAATGAGTGACGATCGACTTATGCTATGAATCCCAACTGCAAATACGATTCATCACCTGATACTGTGCTTTTATTTGAAACCAAAGCCGGTTGGAACCAGTACGGCGGACCGGAACTGTTCACCTTTGAAAACCACGATCCAAAGGGTGGCTGTGTACTCTTAAACGACGGCACCGTAAAGTTCATTCGCACGAAAGAGGAACTCCGGCAGCTTCGATGCAAATAGGCTGATGAATTAGTAATGTTTACAACTTGACTGACTTTGACGTAAGTGTACTTTTAAGAAGAACATATGAAGCCTGTCATTCTGAGCCTTTCGCTGCGCTCGAGGATAAACTCCGCGAAGAATCTCACACCAACAACCTGGCATAAATCCTGTTCTAATCCCAGATGCTTCACATAGCATGTCCTAAGCGCAGTCGAAGGATTCAGCATGACAATCCAAAGACCCGTCAAATTGAGCAATGTTCTTGTTTTGCGATTGTTTCTGTGTTATCCTGCTGGTCGGTGAAAAAAGTAAATCCTGATAGCCTTGTGATGTATCACTACTGATTTTCAAGGAGATTGTTATTATGAACAGTCGTCATTTCAGAATAATAGCTGTCATCTGCATAGTACTTGCAGGTTTGTTTTCTCTTATGTCGCATGTCGTATATGGCATGTCGAACGACAAACCACTGCTTCTTGTCACGCGTAGTCGTGCACCGCTGGCGGATGATTCGGGCCGGTTCAGGGTCATGCAGAACAAAGTTGAATGGAATCCCAAAGAAACCGCAATCATTATCTGCGATATGTGGAACCAGCACTGGTGCAAGGGAGCCACCCAACGGGTCGCGGAGCTTGCACCGTATATGAACGATGTGGTCTCCAGGGCTAGGGGCAAAGGCGTGCTTATAATCCATTCACCGAGCGGTACGATTGGGGCTTATGCAGACCACCCCGCACGCAAGCGGGCGCAGGATGCGCCGAAAGCGGCGAACCTGCCGGAAGGTATTGGCAAATGGTGCGACTGGATCGACGAGAACGAAAAAGCCGCCGGCTATCCAATAGATCACTCCGACGGCGGCTGCGACTGCGAGCCGATGTGCAAACAGGGTCCCCCATGGCCGTGGAAAAGTCAGATAGATACGATTGAAATAAGCAGCGACGATGCTATCAGCGATTCGGGCGAGGAAATCTGGAATCTGCTCGAACAGCACGGCGTCAAAAACGCTATCCTCATGGGCGTGCACACGAATATGTGCGTGCTTGGCAGGCCCTTCGGTCTGCGGAATCTGGCAAAGTCCGGCAAGAACGTTGTGCTCATGCGGGACCTGACCGATACGATGTATAACTCGCGGATGAATCCGGTCGTCAACCATTTCACCGGCACGGACCTTATCGTCGAGCACGTCGAGAAATACGTCTGCCCGACAATTACCTCGACGGTCTTAACCGGCCAGCCGCAGTTCTGCTTCAAGGACGATAAGCGTCCCCGCGTGGTTTTCATCTCGGCAGAGAACGAGTATGGAGCCGCCGGGACGCTGCCCGAATTCGCACACGAGCTGCAAATCAAGTACGGCCTGTACTGCGAGATACTCCAGGGCAGCACGGAGAAAAGCGGCAGGGACCTCCACGATCTGGCCGGACTGGAGACGCTGAAGAATGCTGATTTGGCGGTGGTCTTCGTGCGGCGAAGGGCATTAGCGCCCGAGCAAATGCAGTATTTCCGTGACTATCTGGATGCGGGCAAACCGCTGATAGGATTGCGGACCGCTTGCCACGCCTTCGATACCAAGGGCAGCGCCCCGGCGGGCTATGCCGAATGGCCCAAGTTCGATCCCGAAGTGTTGGGCGGCAACTACCACAACCACTACGGCGATGGACCTAAGTGCACCGTAACGGCCGCCGCTGGAGTTCAAGGTAATCCCATCCTTGCCGGCGTGAAACTGCCGTTAACAAGCAACGGCTCGCTTTACAAAGTCAGGCCCCTGGCCGATTCGACAAAGCAGCTATTGGTTGGCACAATTCCCGACCAGGAGCCCGAACCGGTGGCCTGGACCAACAGCTACGGAAAATCTCGTGTTTTCTTCACATCATTGGGTCACCCGGACGATTTTAAGAATGCCTCATTTCAGCAACTGCTCATCAACGCCGTATTCTGGGCGATAAATAAACCAGTGCCAACGGTAAAATGAAACGCCGGTAATTAAGAATACTGATAACACAATAGATAAACCAGTTCTTATCGGCCGTAGCAGATTTTACACAAACTTTACTTTACCACCTGTCAACCGCTGATATATGATAGACGTCTATAAGGGTAGATGGAGTCAATAACCTCGATGGAAAATACGGACAAAAGCTTAATCGACGCTCATCGCCGGGGCGACCCGGCAGCGTTCGGTGAGCTTGTACGACGATACGGGGACAACGTTTTGGGATATTTGATACGAATGAGCGGAAACCGAGAACAAGCCGAGGACCTTTTTCAGGAAACATTCAAAAGAGTGCATGAAAAAGCCCATACATTTCACGGCCCTCAATTTAAGGGCTGGCTGTTCAAGATTGCCACACGTGTGACTTTAGACGGTTTGCGCCGAGGCAAACGCACCAAAACCGTATCGCTGAATCAGCAGCTCGATTGCGACAATCCGAACAGCGAGCAATTAGACGCGGTTGCCCTGGCGGATAATTCGTGTAATCCATCCGAGCAGGCGTTGAAGGCCGAGCAGGCCGAACAGGTCAGGCGGGCGATCGAATTATTACCCGCAAGGCAGCGGGCAACGCTTGTCCTGGCGTACTATCAGCAGCTCAGTTACCCCGATGTGGCAGAGGTGCTGGGCTGTTCGGTCGGAACTGTGAAAACACAAATGTTCAGAGCACTTAAAACGCTGTCGCATAAGTTGCCTGAAATTTAAGTAGAAACGATATGAAAAATCATCTTACAGAAAATGAACTAATCGAATACCGATTCAGGTTGAGCTCGGAAGAGCAGCAGAGTACAAGTTCCGAGCATCTGACAGGCTGTGCCGAGTGCAGGGAGCATTTGGAGCAGCTAATTAAAAAGTTTGCCGCACTTGACCTGCTTCGTGAAGATGCACACGTGCCTGAGGCATTGATCTCTGAAGTTTTGGAGCAGGCCGGAAAACCGGTACAGAGGAAAGTTGTTCCATTCCACAAATCGCCCTGGATGGGAGCCGTCGCTGCGGCGGTGGTTGCCTGCTTTGTGCTGCTAATGAGTAATCTGAACACGGACAAATCGACCCAGCGGCCATTTGCGAGAGAGCCAAAGTCGGAGGACAGGATAATAAGCAACGAATCAGGGGCCAAAGGCAAAGCACAAGCGGATTCACCAATGACAATGGTGGCGCAGGACACCGATGCAAAAACGAAGATAGCAGCAGCCACTGAGTCGGCTCAGGGAGAGGCTGCAACAAGAATCGTTACAAAGGAGACATCGCAAAGGACACCTTTGACAGCGGGACGCGCACGAGATATCGCTGCCGTCGAAGCTTCAATAGCACCTACATCAAAGCCGATACCCGAGCAGCCGCCTTTTGCGCCGGCAAGCGCGATCGAATTAGTGACATTACCGAGACGGGACAAGGTTCAGCTTACGATTTATAACTCGGCGGATTTGACACTGGTGCGGGAGCGGCGGAATCTGACGCTGAAAAAAGGCTGGAACTGGCTGCAGTTCATGTGGGCCAATACGCTGATTGACCCGACCTCGCTGAGTTTAGAGCCGCTGGAGCAGGCGGGAAAAATCGACATACAGCAATTGGTATTTCCAGCGAGGCTGCGGGAGCTTGGCCGCTGGCTCATTCGTTCAGAGATCAGCGGCCAGGTACCGTTCGAGATTACATATTTCACGAGCGGCCTGTCCTGGCGGGCGTTTTATATGGGAACGCTTTCGCAGGATGAAAAGACGATGAAAATGCAAGGCTACGTTCGCCTCGGCAACAACTCCGGCGAAGATTACGACAACGCCCAGACCCGGCTGATTGTCGGCCAGGTCCATATACTCGACGAAATCGCCCAACTGGCACGGCGACAATATCCTTATGACAGGCCGGAGTTAGGGATTGTGCATGATGAGAGCTTGGGCGAGCGCGCTGCAGAAATCACAAATGGAGCTGTCACATTGCAATATGGCTGGGCAGCACAGTCTCTAGACGTATTGGGCCCTAAAGACATCAAGAAAGAAGGTCTGAGCGAGTATTTCCTCTATACGATTGAGGGAACAGAAACCATTCCGAATGAATGGGGCAAAAGGCTGCTTTCGCTTGAAGTTGAGGATATTGCCGTCGAGAGTTTGTATAAATACGACGAAGAGCGATGGGGCAACCAGGCAATCAGATTCGTGAAGTTCGCAAACGATGAAAAGCACAATCTGGGCCAAACGCCGATCCCGAATGGCGATGTGAAGATATACAGCAATGCCGATGAACAGGGCTATTTATCTTATGTAGGCGGCACGGATATCAAGTACATTCCGGTGGATGAAAAAGTTGAGCTGAACCTCGGTCCGGCAAGGTTGGTTGAGATTGCCCCGAAGCTGATAGATTTCAAAACGGAAAACTACATCTTCGACAACAGAGCCGACGTTTCCGGCTGGGACGAGATTCGCACATGGAAAATTGAAATTACAAACACGCGAACCCTGCCGATTCAGATCGAAATCACTCGAGGATTCGGCACCGCGTACTGGACATTGCAGTCCGAGATCCCCTACGAAAAATACGATGCGACTCACGCCCGCTTTAAGCTGGAGCTTGAGCCTCGCAGCAAGCAGACGCTCGAATATACGGTCAGAACATATCACGGTACGAGAGAAGAATCGCTGACACAATAAAAACAAAAACAGAATTTAGGAGACTTAAATTATGAACGGCAAAAGAAACAAACTAATGGTAATTGTGCTGCTGCTTGTTTGCAGCGCGATCTCTCAGGGCAGGATCAAGCTCGTAGCACTGCCTGAGCGGGCGGCCACGGTGATTCGACTGGATAATCCACAGGCTACGCTCATCGAAGAAGAGCGAGTGCTGACGTTGCAGAAAGGGCTCAACAAGGTGGATTTCTCATGGAAAGGTGTCTCCATCGACGCCGACTCGATTCGGCTAAGAGCACTCGACCATACGGACAAAGTTACGCTTCTCAGTGTCAGTTATCCACCCAACGAAGCTGCTCTCGTCTGGGATATCAGCAGCGACAGCGACTACGCCGAGACGGTACGAATCAGCTATCTTCTAAGCAATATCGACAGGTTGATTACTTACAAGGCCGTAGCCGACAAGGCCGAGACTTTTGTGGACTTGAAGAGCTACCTGGTGCTGAGGAACTTCTCCGGCGAAGATTTCGACAAGGCCCGCGTGCTGCTGGATTACGGCGAAGCCTTCGAGCAGGGCATAGACCACGAGGAGACCAAGCAGATGCTGTTTCTAAAATCTCCGAAGGTGCCGATTACGAAGGTCTGGAAATTCGATGCCGCCGAGCTGCCGTGGGACCAGGAGAAGCTGGAGAATCAAAACGTGGGCATACCGGTCAGCTATCGCATAGTCAATGAGGCCAAAAGTAATTTAGGCGAGTTTGCCCTGTGGGGCGGTAAAGCACGACTCTTCCAGGACGATGGGCACGAAAGCACCATCTTTTTGGGTGAGGATACGACCGGGCTGGTGCCGGTGGGCGAGAAGATGGAACTGTATATCGGCGACAGCCGTGACATCGTCGTGACCCAGCGGAAAATGCAGGACACCCGCGTTGTCACCCATAAGAATAATAAGGGAGATGTTGTTCTTTATGATACCAATGAGCAAATTACCGCCAAGATTGAGAATTTCAAAGACAGTCCCGCTACGCTGACGATGATCCAGCACATCCCGGGCCAGTGGGATATGGAAAACTGCAATATGAAGTACGAGAAAAAGGATGCCGATACGCTTGAATTCGAGATTCAACTGCCTGCTCGCACCGAGGCCGGACCGGCCGTGAAAGAGTTAAACATG